>ERZ831601.181-NODE-181-length-74574-cov-14.710986_pt1 | contig 74574 bp, 67 predicted proteins | sample MGYA00519578_ERZ831601 | MGnify/ENA primary metagenome ERZ831601 (study PRJEB31850, sample SAMEA3708717) | human gut metagenome | biome: human gut; feature: human-associated habitat; material: faeces | place: China | collected 2014 ... | reverse complement strand
TACTTCAAAGTGTGGTTACGCGATATTTATTTGTTCAAAAAGTTGTAAACTGCTGTCAGTGAAATATCTGACTGGATTAAAGCTAATTGAACATTTTATAACAAAATACAGTATCTACAATATTTAGCCTGTAAAGGCTGGAGATACTTTTTTATCGCGTTCTTCCATCTCATAGCGGATAAAAGCATACAGCACCTGCCGTTCGCCGTATCCCAATTTCATGACCGCTGACGGCAGCAGGTGATGCTCCCGGAAAAGGAGATACATCGCCTGCACTTCGCCATCGGTCCGGATCAGTTTTTTATGGTTTCATCCGCTTTCTTCTGCGTGGTGTAACCGTTGAGTTCGGTAATCTGCGCCGTGAGGTCAGCGATTTCTCCTGCCAGGAACAGTTTCCGGATGATGTCGCCCGGAAGGACTGCCCCGAACTTTTCCATCAATTCTTTGTTCTTGAAATCGGGATCAGCGATGCCAGCCAGGAGCGTCTGGGTCTGCATCTGGTAAATGTCTACATTATCGGCATTGCCGTTCGTGAAATCCACGGCCATTTTCTGAATGTCGGCATAGCGTTCCGGGTCGATGGCCCGGAGCGTAATGATGAAATCGAAGCCGAACAGCTTCGAGAGCCGCTCCATCTTCACCTTTTTGGTAGGCCGTTCGGCCAGTTTATTTACTACGTCTGCTTTCAGCAGCCTGTCTACCATATTCATAGTCGTTCTCTCCTTATGCTAAATCCAGTAAATCCCAGTCCGAAAAGGTGAAGCTGTAACTTTCCTCGCCCATCTTGTCCACTTCCCAGTCTGCCAGAATCAGGCTGTCGAAGGTAGCGTCCTTGATGACGACGCGTTCACTGCCGATGGCATCCTTGTCATCGAGAACCGATACAATAGTCACCACGGTCTGTTTGCCTGCCTTGATGTTGTCGTTCATCTTCTTGATCATGTAGCTGGAAACTTTGTGGAGCTTCAATTCGCCCTTGCAATCATACCCCGTAACCTTATAGCCTTTCCCCACATGGCGGAGCATCTTCACTTCTTCCTTGGTCAGCGTGACCTCAGCCTTAAAGGCAGTGGCTTCCGCCATGAGGTCTCCGTCGATATACAAGTCGGCGTACTTGCCATTCATGACCCGTTTGGCTTCCATACTGTTCATCCGGCTTCACCTCCTCAGATATTGATCGTAATCGTGACATCTTCCATGGCATCCAGGAGCGATGCCTTCACGGCGATGAACACATTGCTGCCGATATTGGCCAGCTTGATGTCCATTTCAGACATATCCGCCAGTTCCTCTTTGGTATATTTGCCGTTGGACTCCAGCCAGATTTTCGTGGATTCCACATCAATATAGGCAGTATTCTGGTCCTGTTCCAGCAGTCCTTCCTGGGCCAGCTGGTCAAGGTAGCCCTGGATAGCCGTTACCAGCAGGCATCGGTTCGCATAACTGTTGGCGTACTTACCGAGGTAATGGTCCTGGGCTGTCGTGCGGATATCGTCGTGCATCATATCCATCAAATCCACAAGCTTGATTTTCTGGAAGCTCGTTCCCTTGTCCTGGACGGTCGTCACCAGGGAGTTGATGCCCCGGGCCAGTTTCACTTTTTCGCCGTCAAAGAAGAAGAACAGCTTCCCCGCACCGGCCATGGTATCCATTTCTTCTTTCGTCCAGACATCGCAGCCGATAACTTCCGGCAGTGGCGCGTAAGTGCAGGAAATCGTCATGGGCGTCCCAGCAATGATGCCGGCAATACGGCCGCAGTACTGGGCCGTCGTGTACGTTTTCGCCCGGGTCTGGAGCGTCTTGTTGACGAAGTTGATGACCCCTTCCGTATCTGCTGTACAATCCGGCAGCACGGCCTTTATCATCTTGTCTTTATTGGTACGCATCCCCTTGACCCAGGTGGCGATAGTATCGATGTGCGATGTTTCGATGTCCGGGATGACCAGATAGTCGAAGCGTTTGTTCTCGATGACTTTCAGGATGTCCGTATAATCCTCGGTCTCACTGCTGATGATTTCCGCAATGACTTTCTTCGGACTGTTCACATAACCCCGGAGCGCCAGTTCCAGCTGTTCCCGGTTGCTGTCCGACAGTTCCTTAGGAATATCATCTGCCGTATACAGGTTCACTTCCGTTTCGGAAGGCAACGTCTCTTCCTTCAGAATCATCAGGACAATGCCGTGTTCACTGCGCTCAATGGCACTGATGCCTTTTTCCTTGAACACGACGTTAATGGATGGCATTTTCATGTTTCATCGTCTCCTTTCCCCGAAACCGCTGATGCAATACCTTCATCCGTTCAGCGGTTTCCGTTTCATCGGCGGAATCATAATACTGGCTCGTCAGCGTCACCCGTCCGCCGTCGTTGTCCTGCCCCATGAGTTCTTCACTCATAGAGAGGACAGCAAAAAACCTGTCCTGGACGGCAATCCCGTCACGGAACAGGTCTTCAACAGCAGCCAGTACTCCATATATGGATGTGCTGGCTGCCTGTTTCTGTGGTATATAAGTGATGTAAATATCCGTATCCCGATAGACCCTGTTTGGAGCCTGTGGCGTGGCAACCGTCATAGATTTTAGGAAGAACGCGGGCGGCCGGAATCCTTCCTTCACTTCCTGCAGATACACGGGATACGGGAACCGCCCTTTCAGCTTCTGCTGTACGGCTTGCAGGATGTCGATATCATGAGTCATGTGCCGCCTGCTTTCTTGATGAGTTTCTTCGTGAGTTTTTCAAGGCCAGGCTGCAAGTCCAGCGATTCAAACAGCTTCACGGCTTTTTCCGTGTAGTGCTGCCCTTCATAATAGCCCACCGTTCTGCCGCCGGGTGTTTTCTTGACATGCCCGTTGTTCAGCAGGTGATGGACCGGGTGCTTGTTGACCAGCTCGTAGGTCAGCTCCGAGCCGTTATAGCCCTTTACCTTGTGTTTCCATCCCTTCTTCAGCTTGCCCGTACTGCCTTCCGGGGTCTGGTTCACGCATTCCTTCTTGAGCTTGTTGCCAATCGTCACCAGTCCCTTTTCGGCAGTTCCCGGAAATTCCTCGATGGCAGAGAACAGTTTGCCGGACAATTCGTCAAGGCCGTGAAGTTCCAAATCTCCGTTACTCATTGTCCTGCCCCCTGATTTCTTCTGTACAGTACAGTTCCAGAGCTTCATGGCGCATGTACGGATCTACGATGGTATCGATGTCGTACAGATGGTCCTGGTACTTCACTTTCATATCGTGGGTAATACCCGGCCGCCAGCGGATGGTGATTTTGCTGTACTCCGTATCCGCTTTGCGCTCCATCTCATAGAACACTTTGCCACGGGCGGGCTCGATGGAAGCCCAGCAGGTACAATGAACCACGTCTTGTAACGTATCGAACCCAAAATCGTCAGTCTGTGCTTTCTGACTGATAATTTGCACTCTCTTGTTAAGTTTTCCCACCTGCATTGCATCATCCCCCTTTCAAAAACAGCTCCGCCGCACACCGAACAGCAGCCACCGCAGCATCTTCAGCAGGCCGGAATAATCCGCCTCTTCCCGATGCTCATATAAAAAGGCGGCGGCATAGAGAATGGCCTCATGGAACACGACGGGATTCTCTTCGGCATCCGCTTCCTCGCAGCGGGCCAGGTCCAGACACAGTGCCTGGGCCGTTTCCAGGGATGACAGGATGACGTCATCATTCGATGTGTCATCCTCATCAATCCTAAGATATTCCCTGGCTTCTTCCAGGCTGACCAGCATGGCTTACGCCTTCGCTTTCACTTCGAGGGCCTTGACCGCTTCCTTCAGCATAAGCATGCCATCGACGCGCTGGCTGGCGAGGAAGCCGATCTGGCCGTTGGCTGCATACAATTCGTTGAGGCGCTTGAAGGAGCGGGATTCCCGGTCGGCAATCCAGTAGTAGCTGAAGTCGCCGAAGAGAATCGGACGATTACCGGCAGCCAGTTCCGGGGCGAAGGATGTGCTGTAGCAGGGACGGTTCAGGATGGTATCCGGAGCGCCGGCCGTCACAGACGGCTGCCAGATATAGTTTCCGTTGTTGTCCTTGATTTTGCGCAGGGCCTTGATGGTGGAATCATTCAGGAGCCATACGGCCTTGCGGCGGTACGGAATGCGCAGGGAATGATACAGGTCAATGACGTCATCGAAGGTGATGGAAGCCCCATTCGTCGTAACGCCAAGTTCCGCAGACGGGAATACACCGGTCGGCTTGCTCTTGCCATCGCCCGTGAGGAAGGCTTCTTCTTCCTTGGTGCCGATACGGCGGGCGAATTCGCCGGCGATATAGCTTTCCAGGTCGAAGACGCTGTCGTTCAGGAGTTCTTCCGACACGCGGATAGCCGTCCCCAGCTTGTACGCCCCGATGGACTGCTGGCCAAAGGTATCCTGGCTGTCCGGATAGAGGCCGTTTTCTTCCATCCATGCAGCTTCGCCATGCCCCGTCACGACCGGAATCTTGCGGTCGCCGCCGGTATGGATGACTGTTGCCAGGCTGCGGAAGAAGTTTTCTTCCTGGAGTTTGTCGATGAGCTGATGCTCAAATTCATCCGGCACCAGATAACCGCCATCGGCATCCGTACCCACACTCAGGGCATTCTGCACATCGATGAAGTTCTTATGGCGGATGCTGTCCCAGAAAGCCTTCTGATAGGCCATGGATGCACGGCCTTTCTTCTCATTTTCAGATGTTGGATTTCCCGGTTGCTCGGTAATGGGAACGCTCGTGGGCTTTGCCATTTCGGCATCCATACGCTGCTGACGTTCCAGACGGTCGATTTCTTTTCCCAGGTTCACCACATCCGCTTCCATCTTGTCATAACGGGCGGCATCTTCAGCGGAAATCATGCCGTTCTCATCACGTGCCGTATCCAGGAAAGCTTTCGCCGCATCCCAGAGGTTCTTGCGTTTCTCGCACAGTGCTAAAATCGTATCCATTGTTCGTTTCCTCCTATCAATGAATGAGCAGTGCCAGCCGTTTTTCCAAATCAGCGGCTGGTACTTTCTGTAAAGGTTTCTTCGGTTTTATTTTCTGTACAAAGGAATTCGTCACCGTAACCGGGCTGTACAGCATGGCTTCCGGCTGCTCCTCTCCTTCTTTCTGATCAAAAAGGATTTCATCCGCAAAGCCCAGCTCCACAGCCTTGCGGGCATTGAGCCATGTCTCATCATCCATCATATGCGATATCTTCGTGCGGGCCAGGCCGCTCTTAATTTCATAGGCATTGATAATGCTCTCCTTGACCTCGCTCAGCATGCCGATGGTCTTTTCCATCTCGGCTTTGTCCCCATAAGCCAGGGTCGCCGGATTGTGAATCATCAGGATAGCCACCGGTGACATGCAGACCTTCGTCCCGGCCATGGCGATAACGGACGCTGCCGAGGCCGCCAGGCCATCAATCTTGACGGTGACGTTTCCCGGATAATCCATGAGCATGTTATAAATCTGGGCGGCGGCAAAACAGTCACCGCCCGGGCTGTTGATCCAGAGAGTGATGTCACCGCTGCCCGCGTTCAGTTCATCCTTGAAAGCCTTCGGCGTCACTTCATCACCCCACCAGGTCTCGTCCGAAATCTGGCCATCCAGGTACAGCGTCCTATCACTGCCAAAGGCATCAGGGGCAACATTGGTCACCCACTTCCAAAATTTATGTTTCATTTGTTTCTCCCTTCTGTGCAAAAGCCCCAGCATCCTTGAGTTTGGTCATGCTGCCGTTCACCAGGTACAGGTTGCCGCCTTCCTCATCCGGCACGGGATTCATGTCCTCCATCTCCCGGATGTCGTTGGCGGACAGCCAGCCATTCTGCCGGCCGATGCTATAGCCGGTCATACGGCTCTCGTAATCACCGCGCATAAGACCGTTCACATTGAATTTCAGGAAATACTGCTTCTTCTCTTCCGGCAGGAACAGGGCTTTCTGCATAGCCTGCTCCCAACGGATGACCCAGGGATCCAGAGTATATTTCACAAATTCCATGGACTGCTGTTCGATATTATTGAAGGAGCTTTTCTCCAAATCGCCAATCATGTGCGGCGGGATGCGGTACAGTCTGGCAATTTCATCCAGCTGGAACTTCCGTGTTTCGAGGAACTGTGCCTCTTCCGGCGGGATGCCAATTTGCTGGTATTTCATGCCTTCCTCAAGGACAGCCACCTTATGGGCGTTCCCCGTCCCTCTATAGACAGCATTCCATGAATCCCGGACCTTAGCCGGGTCTTTCAGGACGCCGGGATGTTCCAGTACCCCGCTGGGACTGGCCCCGTTGGCAAAGAAAGACGCGCCATATTCCTCGCAGGCCATGGTCATGCCCACGGCATTGCGGGCCATGGCGATAGGAGAATACCCGACCAGGCCATCAAAACCAAGACCGGGAATGTGCAATACTTCTTCCTTGGGCAGGGCCACCTGCCCATACGGTTTGATGTTCGGATTTTCATCACTGGTCTTGGTGTACAAATAAAAAATCCGGCCCCGGTCATCCCGGCACATACTCATCTTGTCAGGCCGCAGCGGGTAGAGTCCCTGTACCCTTCCCAGGCGGTCGCGGATAATCTGCGCGTAGGCATTGCCCCAGATGAGCAGGTGGCTCATGAGCGTTTCCCGGAAGATGAACGATGTCATCTCCGGGTTCGGCTCGTCATGAAGCAGATGGTACAGCGGATGGTCGTAGACCCGTTCCTTGCCTCCCGGCGTGTAGCGGTACATCTGAAGCGGCAGGGCGGCCAAAGTTTCCGCCAGAATACGCACACAGGCATATACGGCTGTAGTCTGCATGGCCGTGAACTCGTTCACCGTCTTGCCGCTCGTGGACGGGCCGAACAGGTACCGGAAGTCTGTACCGATGTAATAATTCTGAGGTTTATCCCTTGATTTGAAGAATTGGGATAAAAATGGAATATGCATGGAACCCTCCTGAAATAAAATCAAAAGTATGATGAATCAATGCGTCTTTGCCTCTCTTGCCTTTTGATAGCATCTATGCTATCGTCTAACTAGAAATACATCCGTCAGAAGGAGGGAGAACAATGAAAACTTGGGAAGACTATAAAAATCATGTAAAAGCAATCAGTGAAGAAGAACGCCGCAATATGGAAGAAATCGAAGAAGTGAGCAATATTGTTTCTTCCATCATCCGGCGGAGACAGGAGCTTGGCATCAGCCAGCGCACCCTTGCAGAACGGTGCGGCATCCCTCAATCCTCGATAGCCCGTATCGAAACGCTGAAAACAACGCCAAAACTCGATACACTCGTCAAACTTATGCAAGCCCTCGACCTGAAACTCCAGGTTGCTGTAGCTAGTTAACAAAACTCAAAATGCAATAACCCCTCGTTCATCATAGACACTGCCACCGCCAGTCCCGTTACGGATGCAGCGGTCCAGTGCCATGATGGACGCTACGATTCCGTCGATTTTTTCGACGGATTTTTCTTTATCCGGCTTGATGTTCCCCGCCGGGTCCTGCCTCATGACTACATTTCCCGCCATCCATTTGAGGACAGGGTTGCCGCCATGAATGATGTTCCCTTCCATCAGAAGCTTAAACAGCTCTTTGGAAGGCGGCGACATATCCTTGAATCCCTGGCCAAAAGGAACCATGGTAAATCCCATGTCTTCTAGGTTCTGTACCATTTGGGTAGCGTTCCACCGATCATAGGCGATTTCCCGAATGTTGTAGGTTTCGCCAAGGTGTTCGATAAACTTTTCAATGAAGCCGTAGTGGATAACGTTTCCTTCGGTTGTCTGGATGAATTCCTGTTTCTGCCAGACATCGTAAAGCACATGGTCGCGCCGGCAACGTAGTTCTAGTGTGTCTTCCGGCAGCCAGAAGAACGGCAGAAGTATATATTTCTCATCTTCCGTCCGTGGCGGGAAAGCCAGAACCAGGGCCGTAATATCCGAGGTACTGGACAAATCCAATCCGCCATAGCACATCCGGCCTTTGAGGGAATCCAAGTTAATGGGAAGATTACCTTTGTCGTAGACCTGCTCAGGAATCCAGCGGATACTGGTCGAAGTCCAGATATTCAGGCGCAGCTGCTTGAACACATTCTCCTCGGCCGGGTTCTCGATGGCGTTCCGATATGCTTCCCGGACACGCTCGATGTTGATGGTGTAACCAAGGGACGGGTTCGCCTTGTACCAGTTAGCTTCGTCCGTCCAGTCTTCACCCTCTTCCAGGCCATACACAACAGGATAAAAGGTATAGTCCTTCTTCCTGCCGTGCATAAGGTCGAGAGCCTTGGTATGCAGTTCATAGCAGATACTGTTTTTGTCGTTGCCGGCCGTGGTGATGATGAAAAAGAGCGGCTGTTCACGGGCGTCACCAGAGCCTTTGGTCAGGACATCGTAGAGTTTCCGGTTCGGCTGGGCGTGGATTTCATCAAAAATCAGGCCGGATACATTCAATCCGTGTTTCGTGCCAGTCTCCGCTGAAAGCACCTGATAGAACCCAGCATTGCGGTAGTTAATGATCCGCTTGCCTGCCGACCGTATCTTGGAACGGCGCAGAAGAGCCGGACTCATCTCCACCATCTGCTTTGCCACATCGAACACGATGGACGCCTGATTGCGGTCACAGGCCGCGCCATAGACTTCCGCGCTCGGTTCGTTATCGGCATAAAGCAAATAAAGCGCTACGGCTGCCGCCAGTTCACTGTTGTGCGTCTTCACCATATTCCGTCCGGCAAGGTAGCAATGGGACGGGCTGTCCACCTGGATACACTGCATGGGGACTTTGTAGTCAAGCGGCCGGATTTCTTCCAGATAATGAAAACAGGAACGTTTCTGTTTGACGCGTTCCCGGCTCCGTGAAATTTTCCTGTGCAGTTTTGATGTCGGCTGGTCATCGAAAGTGGTGAACCGTATGGTGTACAAGGTTTCCCCTGTCGGTTTTCCGTAACGGGTGGACGGACAGGTTGTCATAGCGTTCTTAATACCCAGCGACCAGAGCAATTCCCGGACGGATTCAGCCAGCTGCTTTATGGTACTGACGTACACGCTCTGCGCTTTTCGTGTCCCTATGCATCCGTCCGAATCCATCAACCCCTGCAACAGTTCCCACCGCTGCTTTTCCGATGCCCGCAGGTAATCATGACGGATGACCTTATCCCTGAAACTTTTGACCAGAATTTTCTTCAGTTCCTTATAGACGAGAATCTCGCTCCCGCCGCAGGTCTGCGGATATCGGTTGTGCAAGTGATACGGGATAAAGGAAATGAGGTCATCCACATCGCAGTCACGCACAGTAATTTCCGGCTTCGTGGCGTTGCCATTCCCCAGCCAGTAGCCATATAAATACGGATCCACTGGAAGGTCTACCTTGGGAAGTTCCAAAGCAGCATTCACGGGAATCCGTATGATGGAACTGTTATCATCAAATTTTTCTCGATAACTTTGTGTGCGGCGGTAAATCTCGCCTGTTGTCCAGAGTCTCGGTTTCGGTTTGCCGTAGATGTAGTCCACATCCCACAGATGCCGTTCGCCCGCCACAATCCGGCCGCCATCCCGGAAAATCAGCTCGTAGGCCTGTTCCGTATCATCCACCAGGCTTTTCGCCACCACATAGCATGGCTTACCCTGTTCATCGAAAACGAAGTCACCAACGGAAAGACTGCCCATGGTCTTCCACCCGTCCGGCGTAGGGATAGGCGTATTTATAGCAAGTTGTTTTCCATTTTTCTTGCCTATCTCGATATAGGCCGTCAGAAACTGTCTGTTCCCATCTTCCTTTACGATGCCGAACAGGTCACGGACTATCTGTTCCTGCCAGGGAAGGAGCAGGAATGGTTTCCCGGCCCATTTTCCTTTGGTATGACAGAGATTCTCGATGAAGGCGACTGCCCGGTCGGCCTTGTCCTTGTCATAATGGGATGTCGGCAGCATAAACGCTGACGGCTTATATACAAATGCCAAATTCGTCACCCTCTTAACAGCAATTCCATTTCATCCGTTTCTTTTTCCGCCCCATTTTCTTCCCCGACCATGCGGCTCCGGGCGGACGGGGTCAGGCCAAACTGCTCGCAGAATTTCAGCATAATCTTAAGGTTCGTCTGGGCGATGGACACCTGCGGCACCTGTTGCAGGTAACCGTTCGGCGTCCGTACCATGTCCCCGTGCTGGGTAATGAACTCCTCGGCCCCTTTCCATCGAGCGTATGCCTGGCAGTAGCCGGCAAAAGCCATCATGTCCAGATTGGTCAGCATGCCCATGTCCGCCAGCACTTTACCGAGCCGTTTCCATTCCTTCTTGGCATCATCTTCCAGCCAGTCCGGACAGCGCGGCAACCTGCCTTTGGGCAAGGGTTCTTTCCTGTTGAGCAGCCGATGGCCGGGATTGCCTTCCAGCACTTTGAGCGCTGTGGGTTTCGGTTTCCTTCCGCAAATGGCCATGGCCGTTCACCTCCTTCAAAAAAATGTATCAAAAAAGGAACCGCTGTGCGGTCCCCTATTGGTTTCGTGTTCAGTTTCAGTGTTTCATGGCCCACTCGATGGCATGTCCATCGTCTTCAAAAAGCTTATCGCTGACTGCCGTCAGTCTGATTTCCCCTTCGCAGGTATGGTCCTTAGTCGTGAATGTGTAGGCTGCTCCGTACCAGTAATCCCTGCCCTTGCTGAAGTAATGGCTGGCCAGGAGAACCCGGTCGCCAAAGTTCAGAATATGGATCCCGTTCATTTCGAGCTGTTCCGGTGTTGTCGTTTGTGGGAGTCTGTAGGTGTTTGTTGTGGTTTTCATGGTGTGTTCCTCGCTTTCATGTGCCTTTTGTCTTTGGGGTTTGTCCCCTTCGTCGTGTATATATATCACTCTAAACGTGCATAATAGCAAGTCATTTTTTAGAATATTTATTCACTCTATTTTCTGACAAGGAAAGGGCCTTACGGCCCCGTCTTCAGGCGTTCTTATTTTATGTTCTTCAGGACATCGACCAGCCATTCGGCTCTGACATGGTATTCGCCCGTTGCCTTTTCAAGGATCCGGCTGTTTTCTTCGATGTAGTGCAGTCCCTTTCCGACTTTGATGAACCGGGCGTCTTCATAGCCTTTTACATCTGTCCGGTAGACCCGCGCCGTGCGGCTTTCGCCATCGTAGCTCTTGCCGTCCCAGCCGTTGAAGGTGAAGGTCACCTTTTCCTTCGTGGCCTTGAAATGGGCTTCAAAGTCGGCGCGTGTGATGGCTGTCTGGTATTCATGAAGTTCGAAATGGTTGCGGAGTGTGTAGATGTTTGTCATGATAAATTCCTCGCTTTCATGCGCTTTGTGTTCTTGGGGGCTTGTCCCCTTTGTTGTGTATATATATCACTCTAAATGCACATAATAGCAAGTCATTTTTCGATAATTTATGCATTTTTCTACAAGAAAAGAGGCCTTACGGCCTCCTTTACCAACAGCTCAGTACAGTTCTTCAAGGGCTTCGTATTCCCGTTCCAACCGGCTGAGTTCCTGGCAGATGCATTGGAACCGGAAGCGGTTCTTGCAGGCCCGCTGTTCTTTCTTCAGCTTCTGGACTTCGGCTCTGCGTCCCTGTAAAATGTACAATCCTGCGCCTTTCAGCATTTCGTGGTAGTCTTTTTCGAATCTCGTCATCGTAAGTTCCTCGCTTTCATGTGCCTTTGTAATCTCTGGGGCTTGCCCCCTTCGTTGTGTATATATATCACTCTGAATGGACATAATAGCAAGTCATTTTTTGATGATTATTCGACAAGTTCCCACTCGTCTGCTCCCGGCGCAAGACCCAGGCTGCCACCCGTGTCCCATTGTACATGGATGGTGCCAGCGTCATCGACGTACTGGACAGTGCCTTCTGTCCCCGCAGGCGGGGCCTGCACATCGTCCATGGAAATCAGCCTCACCCGTGCGCCTTTCGTCCGCACCCGGCTTTCTGTCAGCCCTTTCCGCAGGATGGAGAGGTCGAAGCCGAACTTGCGGTAGTCACGCTCCATGTTCTGGTAGTACCAGTCGATTGGCTCACCGAATTTCCGTTCCTCATGCATGATGTACACGAGGCCACGGATAATCCCTTTGCCCGTTTCAACGGGGATGGTTTTCTTGTAGTAGAACTTGGGAAAGCCCTCATACACATCTAGCCGTCTTTCGTCAGCCCGCGAGATGCGCCAGATAACCACCGGCACAAAGGCATCATCCTTCTTCTCGATGGTAGCGTAGCATCCGGTCAGCGAGCCTTTGAAAAGCAGTTCATACCCATCTACCCGTCCGGTCCCTATCAGGGCGGCATCGGGGCACCGCTGTGCCATCTGCACTTCGCTCATGTTGCTGCCATAGGCAATGTAGAATCTTTCGTTCATTACAATCATCCTTTCTGAAGGGAATGCCCTTCTACCACCCCAAGGGCAGCCGAAGCTGCCCATGAGGCTATCCCCTTCAGGCGGCATTGCGCCATGCGGAGTTGCCCGTAAGGTGTTTGAGGAAGTGGAGCCGGCAGGTCTTAAATTCATCACCGATGAGTCCCAGCCGGAGCATCCAGCATCGGAAGGCGTATTTTTCATTGTCCGTTTCCGTCTTCCGTGCCGATGCCTTTTTCTGCGTGAGTGCCTGATGGGCAACCGCCAGGCAGAACTGGATGTAGGCCTTGATTTCTCCGGCGTGTAAAGTGCCGTTGAAAAGGCGGAACTCGACCGTTCCCTTGGTAAAGGTAGCATGCAGGTTCAGCCCGTGGTAGCGGGTGCTGTTGTAGTGATGGTCCCGTCCGTAGGGATCTTCCTGATACCAGAGGTCGGCGATGCCGCTGAGCGTGTCCGGCTTCTTCCGGTTAATGTCCTTCAGGAAGAGGGTGTTCGTCTTCCGGCAGTACCGATGTTCCCGTGAGGGGTTAATCTGGAGAGCGCGGTAAATCATGTCCTCCTTGCTGGCCATGAGGTTTACCAGATTCCGCAGGGTCTTTGCCGTGAACCGTTCCGCCCCGACATGGATGTGGATGCCGCAGGACTTGTTGGCGAAGGCCCCGGCCTTGCGGAGCATCCGCACCAGCTCCTGCAGTTTGGGAATGTCTTCGTAGGAAAGGATGGGGCTGACCACCTCGGTGCGGTAGTTCGTGGACGCATCCATGATTTCGCCATTCACTTTTTTCTGCGGAATCAGGCTGGAGTCGTTCATGGCTTTCCATTTCCGTCCCCGGTCATCCTTGGCGGTGTAGGTATCGTAGGCTCCGCCTTCATGGCGGCTTTCTGTTCCAAAGAAGCGGGCCATGAGGCTGGCCGCCCGTTTTCTCGTAATCCCTGTTATTTCCATTTCGATTCCAAAGTGCAATGTTTTCATAATTTTCTCTGTCCTTTCTATGTGTGCGTGTGTTCTTTTGGTACACTATATATCACTCTAAAGGCACACAATAGCAAGTCATTTTGAGAATAATTATGAATTAAATTGAGAATTTATCAGCTTTGATTCCGGCGTTCCTTCTGTCGTTTGGCGTGTGCGTGGGCTTCCGCTTCTGTGCGGAAGGCACTCCATCCATTCAGTCCTTTCAGCAGGGCCATGCGTGATTCGTGGCTGGCTTTCGTTCCCATACCGATGCGCAGGAGCCACATCCGCAGATAGTACTTCTCGTTCTCCGGTTTCCGTGTGGCAGGATTGATCCGTTTCGCCTTCCTTGCTGCGGAAACCATGAAGGCCGCCAGTTCCACGAGGGCGCGGTTCTTGACCGCGTTCCCGGTCGGGACAAAGTAGAACGTTACCCTGTCCGGAGTGATGGCAAAGCCATGCCCGTCCTTTTCATAATTCTGATAAATGGCGAAGAAGGAAGTCTGGTCCGTTATCATCTCCTGTTGCAGATTCTCAATCAGACCGTCCGGCACACAGATATTGTCGTGTTCCGCAGCCCGGTTCAGCAGGTACTGCTGGGCATGAAGCATGAATACCAGATTGCGCATCTGCATTCCGTCCATCCCGTCCGCCGGGACGCTGACTTTCATCACATCCGGCTCATCCCGGGGTGCCGCCACTGTAATGGATTCTGATTCCGGTTCTTGTGCTGTTTCCGGCATTGGCAGAAGGCCTTCGTTCTGCAGGAAAGTCGTGATGGCAGTTTCTGTCTTTTCATCATCACATTCAATTTCTCCGCTGCGCAGGATGCGGAAACCATGCCCTTCGAAGGCGAAGGTCGGCGTTCCCGCGTAGTGAAGCTTTTCGTTATGGTTAAATGGAATCAGCCGTCTGGCCAGTTCTTTTCGGTCGTTCAGATTGGTATGGATTGTCATGGTCTATGTACCTCCTTGTTTTGCTAGTACATATATCACTCTGAACGCCGATAATAGCAAGTCATTTCTGCACTTTATCATAGGGAATTTTCTCATTTCCACGTACCACAAATACGCCATCACTTCCTGCCTGTTCGATGTACCGTTTCACAATGACATCAACGAACTTCTCGTCCAGTTCGATGCCGTAGCAGATACGGTCTGTCTGCTGGCAGGCCACGAGGGTGGAGCCGGATCCGAGGAACGGGTCGAGGACAATGCAGTGACTCATGGATGAATTCTGGATGGGATAGGCCATCAGGGCCACCGGCTTCATGGTCGGGTGTTCCTTGCTGGCTTTCGGCCGGTCATATTCCCATATGGTCGTCTGCTTGCGGTCAGAATACCACTGGTGTTTCCCATTTAGTTTCCATCCGAACAGGCACGGCTCGTGCTGCCACTGGTACGGGCTGCGGCCCAGGACCAGTGCGTTTTTCTTCCAGATACAACACCCGGACAGGTAAAAGCCGGCATCCTTGAAAGCCTTTCGGAAATTCAGGCCTTGTGTATCGGCATGGAATACATAGATAGAGGCATCCGGTTCCATATTCTGTTCCATGTTTACAAAAGCACTGAACAGGAACTGGTAGAATTTATCATCCGGCATATTGTCGTTCTTGATTTTCCCGGCCGTTTCTTCCACGTTGACGTTGTACGGCGGGTCCGTCAGTACCAGGTTAGCCTTCTTCCCGTCCATCAGCCTTGCATAGGTTTCCGGCAGGGTGGCATCCCCACAGATGACGCGGTGGTCACCGAGGAACCAGATATCGCCGCTTCTAGAAAAAGCTAGCTTTTCCAGCTCCCCGTCTACATCAAAGTCATCTTCCTTGACTTTCTTGTTATGGACTTTAGAAAAGAGCTGTTCTACTTCCGGGGCCTCGAAACCCGTCAAATCCACATTGAAATCGACACTCTGCAAATCCACGATGAGGTCAGCCAGGAGCTGTTCGTTCCAGGTCCCGGTGATTTTATTGAGCGCGATGTTAAGGGCCTTGACCTTGTGTTCGTCCTCGATATGGACAACCACGCACTGGACATCTTCATAGCCCAGGTCTTTCAACACATTGAGCCGCTGGTGGCCTCCGATGACCGTCATGTCGTAGTTGACGATGATGGGTTCCACGTAGCCGAATTCCTTGATGGAATTCTTGATTTTTTCGTATTCCTTGTCGCCGGGCTTCAGCAGTTTTCTGGGATTATAGGCCGCAGGTTTCAGCTGCCCGATGGGCAGGGTTTTCCATTCCATATCAGATGTCTTCATGTATCGTTTCCTTTCCGAATGCCGCAGCAACGGCAGCGCCGTACCCGTTCAGGTGATGCCAGCGGCAGTAATTCCGTACGCTGTCCCGTGACAGCTTCGTTTCCCGGGCGATGGCCTTGTAGCCCATCCCCTTTTTTCGCAGCGTTTCTATCTGCCGACGCTGGCAGTCATCCATAAAGCCGGCTCCTTTCTGACAACAAAAAAGCTCCGGGCCGAAAGCCTGGAGCTGCTCAATATTTGTTTCCAAATTTTTTCTTATATCCCCCCTATGGAATTTCGCGGTTTTTCACGTTGGAGGGGGCGGCGGTCATGGCCGGAAGGGCTGTAGAGATTGACATCCCCCCGGCCCGCCTGGATTTTCAGTACCGGTACTCTATGTTCCGGTCTTCCGTCATCGTCTTATGGTCATGGCAACTCTTGCAAAGGGGCTGCCAGTTCTTCTCGTCCCAAAACAAATCCGGATTGCCACGATGCGGCTTGATATGATCTACAACGGTTGCCGGGATGAGCCGACCTTTCTCTTTGCATCGGACACACCAGGGATGACGTTTCAGGAAAAACTTCCTGGCTTTCTGCCAACGTCTGTCGTAACCTCGGCGTTCAGCATTCTTCCGTTCTCCCTGGCATTTCCTTCCGTGTTCCTCACAGTATTTTTTGCCGTACGGCACAAGCCTTGGGCAGCCTGGATACTTGCACGGCGTCTGTGGTCTTCTCGGCATAATCTGCTTCCTTCCCCTACTGAAACCTGTTATACTAAGATTACAAGAACGGTCTGACTTGTCAGTGATAGGAGTACTCCCACTGCCACTCCCGCGTTCTTCAGGCAAAGGATGTGTTGTCGGCGGAAAAGCCGAGGTCTGCTGCAGAAGATTTTGGCCCCGAGATACCATCACAACCTTTACCGCTAAGAGAGCCCGCCTATGGCCAGAATGCCGTTGCTGTTTTCAGCAGCTTGCGCTGGAGGTTACTGACAGGTTCTCTTTTTTTCTGCATCAAAAAAGGACCAATGGCTTTTGACCACGGTCCTTTATCCTTTTCTTGCTGATTATAGTATATCTTACAGAAGCCTGTGACATCAAGTGCTGTTTCAATGACATTTAGTGACATTCGTCAGGAATCTCAATGTGTTTCAGAGCTTCGTCATGCAGGCGGTACACCTGGCGGATATGAAGCCCGACAGCATCGGCAATGGATGCCCAGTCCTTGAAGGCCAGGTAGCGGAGTTCCAGGACGACCCGTTCCCGGGCATCCGGCACCCGGCTGATGGCTTTCATGATGTCCGCCTTGAGTTCCACCAAATTGTCGATGGCTTCATCCACTTCATGTTCCATATCCATCATCTTGGCAATCGTTTCTTCCAGCCGGTGCGGATCTGGTGTCCCGCTCGGCGGCACCGGACTGAGTGTCGATGACGCCTTGATGGCCAGCTGCCGCAAAGCGGATACCTGCTCCAGCTTGCTGTCTATCTGGATATTGATATTCCGTGCCTGTTCCAGGTACGCTTTTATGTTCATACTCTTTTCTGCTCCTTCTAGTTCCTGCTTCATAGTATACCCCCGTTTCCCTGTTCCGTCATCCCCAGGTCAGCCTTCACGGCATCAATCAGCGCGGCCTGGGTTCCGTCTTTGTGTTCCAGGATTTTCAGGATGCGTTCATCAATCGTGTCCCTGGCTACGATGTGCTGCACGATGACCGTGCGGCTCTTCTGTCCCTGCCGCCAGAGCCGGGCATTGGTCTGCTGGTACAGTTCGAGGCTCCATGTCAGGCCAAACCAGATCAGGATGGAGCCGCCCTGCTGCAGGTTCAGCCCATGTCCGGCAGAGGCCGGATGGATAAGAGCCACGGGGATCTTCCCGGCGTTCCAGTCGGTAAAGTCCTGCGGTTCCTTCAGTTCCCGCGCCTGCATCCGTTTCTGGATGCGGTCCTTGTCGTGCTTGAACCAGTACGCCACAAGGACGGGTCTGCCGTTTGCACTTTCCACCAGGTCTTCCAGGGCGTCCAGTTTCCTGTCGTGTATCTTCACGACATCTTTGTCATCCGTGTAGATGGCGCCGTTCGCTATCTGGGACAGCTTCATCGTAAGGGACGCGGCATTGGCTGCTGTGACCTCGCCGTCCGGGAGGTCCAGCACCAGGGATTTTTTCAGCTCATCGTAACGCTTTTGCTCCTTTTCGCTCAGCGTGACTTCCTTCGTCACGCTTACCAATTCCGGCATCTTCAGGTAATCGTTCGCCTTCATGGATACGGTGATGTCGGCAATCTGATGGTAAATGGCTTCTTCCGCTCCCAGCAGCGGCTTGTAGGAAAACACCACCATGCCGTTGCGCTTGTCCGGCTTGAAGTAGAGGTTTCTGTACTGGCTGATGTACCGCCCGAGCCGCTCTCCCATATCCAAAAGGCGGAACTCGGCCCATAAGTCCATCAGCCCGTTGCCGCTGGGCGTTCCCGTAAGGCCGACGATGCGTTTCACTTTAGGGCGCATGGCCTTCATGGCTTTGAACCGTTTGGACTGGGCGTTCTTGAAACTCGACAGCTCGTCCAGAACAACCATGTCAAAATCTAGGCGGCAGTTCTCATAGAGCCAGACCAGGTTCTCCCGGTTCACAATATAGATGTCTGCATCCTGCTGCAAGGCCCGTTTCCGTTCTGCCACGCTGCCGACTACGACAGAACAGGTCAGTTCTTTCAGGTGATCCCACTTCTTGATTTCACCCGGCCAAGTGTCTCTTGCTACCCGTAAAGGCGCGATCACCATAACCCGCTGTACTTCAAAGGTGTCATACATCAGGACACGGATAGCCGTCAGCGTCGTCACCGTCTTGCCCAAGCCCATGTCCAGAAATAGGGCCGTAACCGGATGAGACTTGATGTATTCGACAGCGTATTTCTGATAATCATGTGGCACGAATTTCATGTATCTCCGTCTCCTTCCCTCTCAAGTGCATGGGCGATGTCTTCCAGAATAGCAGGGATTTCCTCAATGGCATCCAGGACGAATACCCGATAGCCCAGCCGTCGCAGCATGGCATGACGTTTCAGTTGCAACGGTCTCGGCTTCTGCCCCGGTGCCTTCACTTCCACAAAGCCCATTTTCCCATCACCTAATAAGACTAAGCGGTCCGGCATCCCGGCAAATGATGGTGAAATAAACTTTACAGCCTTACCGCCGGCCTTCTCCGTTTCCATCACCAGTTGATGTTCTACCTCTCTTTCACGCATTGGTATCACCTCTTTTTTAATAGGGGGTGCAGGTCGTTGAAGGTCGTTCCGTAAACTTTCCTTAAAGGCATTTTTTTATTTTTCAGCCCTAAAGGGAATTTATGGATAGACCTGCACCGACCTGCACCTTTCACTTGATTTATGGAAAATCGCTGACTTTTAGCTTCAGTCCATAAATGAAATAGCCGGCTTTCCGCTTACGCCTGTCGAACCCGGCTTTCTCCAGGGCTCCATAAAAATCTGTTGTGCTGCGGGTATACTCGTTCATCTGCTGGCAGTACAAGCGATAGGCTGTATAAAGCGCCCCGGACTTTTCCTGGCAGGATGAATCCACATCGCAGCAATCTTCTAGGAAATGATGAAGCCAGTCATTCTGCCCGCGGTATTCCTGGATGGCATCCCGCACACACTTCGGCATGGTCAGATGGTACTCGTTAGCAATGACCGTCTCCGCTCCCTCGATGATCCAGCGCAGAATAGCAGGGCCAGCTGTTTCCACCAGATAATCCGCATAGTTTTTGATTTCACCATGGCCTTCAAACTGTGCCTTGAAGGGGATGACGATAAGCCGGCGCCACGTTCCTTCATCACTGGCCCCGACGCGGGGCAGATGGTTGGTGTACAAAACTAGCGTATGGGTTGGTACAAAGGTAAATGGCGTCTTATATTTCTTTTCGCCGCCAACTTCATCTGTAGAGCAGAGCTGCTTCAGGACAGAAGTGGAAAGCCGGACGCCTTCTTCCATTTCAGCGGCGATGACCATGCGCTTTCCTTTGAGTTCGGCCATTTCCGGCTTGATGTTACGTTTGCAATTCGCAGTCAGAGCATCTGCTGAGATACCGCCGCAGTAACTTCCCAGCACACGTGCAATGGAGTTCCAGTACGTAGATTTCCCGTTCCGTCCATCACCATAGGCAATGACCAGGGCCTCTACATACACTTTGCCAATCGCCATGAGCCCACAGATTTCCTGGGCATAGTTAATCAGTTCCTGGTCACCTGTGAAAAATTCATCCAAGGCCTTCTGCCAGACCGCTTCCCCCTTTTCTCCGGGATCAACAACAGTGCATTTGGTAATGTAGTCCTCCGGCCGATGATTCCGCCTGCCTGACATTCCCTGCCGCAAATCATATGTAAAAGATGGCGTGTTGAGGAGAAATTCATCGGCATCCAGACCTTGGATGGGGATAAGCACCATCGGCTTTAAGGCTTGCAGGGCCGAAATGATGTAACGCATATCCCGACGCTTCATGACAAAGGCATAATAGGCCAAGGCCGCCTGGTAGGCTTGAAAGGCTTGTTGTTGATTTCCCTCGATGACTTTCTCCAGCACCCGTCCGCCTTTGTCGATGAGTTCTGCTGCAATGCCTAATTCCTGCAGCGCCTTTCTACCTGCTTCTCTTTGGTCCCTAGCATCTGCCAGCTGCAGTTCCAGGAATTCTTCCACTGCACCGATGGCCTCCTGATGGGATTCGGCCCAATAGATGCCATTGTATCGCAGGAAATCGGTACTTTCCGTATACCGCAGCTCATCACCATATTCCCGTTTCAATACTTTAGCCTGCCCGATATCCGAATAATCGCCTGGCTTCAGGCTTTCCCGTGTACCGAAATCGTTATTATACTGATCCGGGCTGACGTAGCCTTCCTGTTTGGACACCTTTTCCCCGAACCGGACGGCGCTTTGCCAGATTTTATTGAGTTCAGCATCTTCCAAAGGCGGATCACATTTTTCGGCTTCTTCGAAGAAAATCTGGTAAGCTTTCTCTGTTGCCCCATACCGCTTGACGACGCGGCCGGCGAATCGGCTCATGGTATTGTTCCGCTGCCCCTGTGGGATGATGCCGGATGGTTTGGGTAAGCTGCCGATAACGGATACAATAGATAAAGGGCCTTCCTGCCACAGTACAGTTTCCGCGACGCAGCCATAAATGAACCGGGCAGCATCCAGTGCGGCTCCATCGAAAAACGGGAATCGTTGATGGATAGCTTGCTTCATCTCCGCATACGCGGTTTCGCCTCTGATTTCTGGAATAGGAAAATATGCATGAAATCTAGGCCGGGCGCACTTCCCATCTTTGGTTTTCATATTGTTCCGCGAAGGCACAATGGCCACAATCGTATCCGGCACCATAGTTAGGAATCGTTCCCCGGTCACCCAGTCCGCAGGATTTTCTGAATGACTGTTGTCGCAGTCCATGACAATCACATCCGAGGAAAGGAAATTTTCCCTGTTGCGGTAGTTTTCTTTGAAAGCCGCGCATACGTGGTCAAAGGCAGCCGCAGCTTTCAGTTCCTCACCATTTGAAATGGTTGCCTTATTGGGATATACGGCATTGCGTTCGTTACCAGTGCAGTCAGCCGTGTAAATCGTAAACTTCATTGTTCTACCTCCCTAAGGGCATTATCAAAAAATCTCAGTCTGTAATTTTTCCACCGGGCCCGCCTGATTTCCGCATCCATGCCCTGCGATACACTATTTCCAAATACCCACACCTCCCGACACTGGCTCATCAGCACATTTCCGAAATGAAGGCCTAGTTCCCGTTCCTTCAGATTGCTATCATCCAGGAACTGTGTGAACAGGAGATGCGGGGCGATGGGGATACACCCCTGCTCGAAGGCAAACCGGCAGTATCACCGGGCGTTTTTTACATTCCCGGCAACATCGCCTGAATACGGTGAGCAGATATATACCAGTGGCCGATATGTTTTCATCGCTTCCCTTTCTGTCTCAATAATGGATAATGCCTGTTGTGGCGTAGGATCCGCATAATGCTCACTATTAAATTTATCCATATGGCTTTTCTCCTTTCTGAATTCCCTTTCTACTTCCCTATGGAGAAGAAAATATACTTTGAGCAATATTTTTAATCCTTTTGATAAAATTCACATTCATAACCGTCTGCTCGCAAAAGGAGCCCTTCTGCCCAGTGTGGCGTCCGGCCCATCTGTTCGCAAATGGCATCAATGCTGACATCTCTGTCGCATTCGATAATCAGTTCATCATGGACATGTCCGACAATGGCACAACACCGTAATGTTTGCATGGCATAGCAAAGGATATCCCGGCTGATGCCCTGGACGATGTTTTCCACGAACTTCGGGCCGTAGCTCTCCAGCCGTTCCCACTTCTTTGTTGCGCCGATGCCTTCATAGGTGACGGATTCCCCGCCGAAACGGTTCTCACCTATTCGGGGCTTTACATAGGAAAGCTGCCGTCCACTGGGAAGCTGAATGAACAGTATGCCGCTCTGGTACCGGAAGCGGATGCAACCGGCTCGCATGGGGATGTGTTCTTTGATGGCCGTCTTCACGGCGGCATCTACCTGCCACCAGAAATCGACGATATGCGGATTGGCTGAACGCCAAGACTGCACTAAAGGATACAGTTCATCTTCCGAAAGTCCCATGTCCATGGCACCCATCGCCTTCAGTGCGCCGACAGAACCGCCATAGCCAAGGGCCAGTTCTGCGATTTTCCCTTTCTGCCGAAGATGGCCATTGATACCATGTTTTTCCACGGGAACACCGAACATGGAACTGGCCGAGGCGCAGTAGATATCGCCATTTTGAGCAAAAACGTCTGAACGCCATGTTTCTCCTGCCAGCCACGACAGCACCCTGGCTTCAATAGCCGAAAAGTCCGATACGACAAACTTCAGCCCCTTCCGAGGTATAAATGCGGTACGAATCAGTTGGGAAAGGACATCAGGAATGGAGTCGTACAGAAGTTCCAATGCTTCATAATTTCCCTGACGCACCAGTTCCCGGGCTTCCGAGAGGTCCGGCAGATGATTCTGGGGCAGATTCTGCAGCTGGATGTGCCGGCCGGCAAACCGCCCGGTCCGGTTGGCCCCATAAAACTGGAACATGCCTCTGGCCCGACTGTCGTCACAGGCCGTCATCTCCATAGCCTGATATTTCCGGACCGAGGATTTGGCCAGCTTTTGTCTTAGCAGTAACACACTGCGCAGCGGTTCTTCTGCCGTCTTCAGCAGTTCCTGTACCTGCTTCTTGCCCAGGGAATCTGTCTTCATCCCATGCTGTTCCAGCCAGCCAATCATCTGGATGACGGAGTTCGGATTCTCCAGGCCCGTTTTTTCCTTCAGCACAGCCATCAGGCTGTCCCGGCTGCGGGCATCGATGACGATGGCGTTTTCAGCCAGCGTCCTGTCAATGGCGATACCCCGGTCGTTGATTTCCTGATCCAGATGGTATTCATCCCATACATTTTCTGGTACAGGGTAGTTTCGCAGCCGTTCCTGGATAGCCATCTCGACTTCCACGTCCCGTTTGTTGTAGGACTTAAAAATCATCCACTTGTCCGGCGCATGCTGCGGGAAATTCCTCTTCCTGCCGCCATTCGACTTAGTTTCCTTGCAAGGAACACAGAAATAACGGATCAGGTCTTTGCCTTCCTTCATCTTCTGACTATCAAGCTTAAGCACTGTTCCCACGCCTTCCAGGGAAAGCGGCAACCCCATATAAGCCGACCAGACCATAGAGCATTTCCATCCCGCCGGATTGAGAAACCTGGCGCATTCCCGGGAAAGCGGATGATGATCATGGAACGGGTCCAGGCTCATCCCCAAATCACTCAGGTACCGCGACAGGCAGACTCGTTCAAAACTGGCATTGAAGGCCCACTTGGTAACGGATTCATCCGTCAGCGCATCCAGAATTTCATCCGGGATGCTTTCTCCCTGTGCCAGATCGACCACCTGCACTTTGCCACCATCCACGGCATAGCCAAAGAGGAGCACTTCAAAAGCTGACGATTCAGCGTACTTATACACGCCGCATTTAGCCAGGTTGATATCGCTGAATGTTTCAATATCAATACTGATGTTATTCATATGTTTCACCTCGAAAAAACGGCGAGACCCAAGGCCCCGCCGCCACCATTTACCAATGCTTATTTCCGAAAGGATTCCATCTGTTTGCGGTGATATTCCGCTTCTCGTTCTTCCCGGTGTCGGGCCATTTCTTCATCCCGCTGGTCTTTTTTGAGATCGGTATAAATGAGAGCTACAAAAAATCCACTTGCGGCCAATGCTACCAGACAATACAGCATCTCTAAAATCATTCGCATCATATTTTCCATTGAAGTGCTCCTTTCTTATGCCAGGAAATCATCATCGTCAGCCGTAGCAAAATCGTCTTCTGCTCGAGATTTGCCTCCCAGCGGTTCGCCGTCGCGAATCTTCTGCAGGTTGTTCAGGCCACAGGCGATGCCTTTGTTGCCATTGCTATTAAAAGCGTAGAAGTTGATGGAAGCACGGCCATAGACGCCAGAGTACACTTCAGAGCGTTCCAGGATATGCTGGCAGTCAGCATCGACGATACCGGGTTTCGTAGTTGAATTGGCATTGATGAAGAAACTGTCTTTGTAGGCTTCATCACCAGGACGTTCCAGGTCGCCGTCACGAAGCGGTGTCTTGATAACTTCAAGAGCCGGTACAGTACGGCCATTGCCTTTGAGCTTACCCTGGCCTTCTTCATAGGCGGCCTTGATAGCGGCACGAACCTTTTCAATCGTCTTCGTATCCGACTTGGGGATGATCAGGCTGACGCTGTACTTCGGCGTACCGCCATTGATGGACTTCGGTTCCCAGACATTGGCATAAGACCAACGGGTATTGACGCCAGTAATCACTTTGCACGGGTTTACATAATTCTTAGACATAATATTTCCTCCTTAATTTTCGTTATCGAAATCATCTGCCGCAGTGTGCATAGCCGGGCGTTTATCCGATTCCGGTACCAGGACTGGCCTTCCCTGCGGCTTTTCTACTAAATCTGACAGCAGTTCTTCAAATCGCTTCTTGCCGAGCTGTTTCGTCATCGCCGTGATGCCGAGCAGCTTCTTTTCATACGGGTCAAAGCCCGCTTCCTCCACTTTGGCTGCTACAGCTTCTTCACTCACGTAGCGACGGTTCGACCGTCCTTCGACAAGTTTCCAGCCAGTCCATGTCTTGCCGGACAGTGCCTGCTGCAGTGCGTAGTCCTTGATGTCGCTTGCCCAGCTGACCAGTTCATCGGCTTTGGTTAGGACGGCTTCGATTTCTTCGTCCTGCAATGTAGACGGCATAGCGAAATCATACCGGGCTAGTTCCAGGTTATACTCGGCTCGTTTCCGGCAGGTCGCCTTGATTTTGCAGAAGCGGCAGTGGTTCCCGGCTTTGTATTCACCATCACCCCTGGCCGCCAATTCCGCTGTGGGTTTTAGCACCGTATCTGCCCAGTTCAGCAGTTCTTCCTTGCCCAGGGTATAGGTGCTGATGTTTTCCCTTCGTGGCTGGAAGATAGTCATTGTTACCTTCTTGATGTCGTAGATGCCATCGAACAGATTCAAGGCTCCGAGTGCGTAGCACATCATTTGCGGGTTCTTTTCGGCATCCACCAGTACGCCCAAGCCATGCTTGTAATCGATGACGTTCAGGGTCTCATCAGCTACGATGAGGCAGTCGCCCGTCCCGAAGCCACCAGGCACCCACTTCGAAAAGTCCAGCCGCTGTTCCACCATGATGAGAGGGTCCTTGCAGGATGCTTTGGCTGTGGCCAGGCATTCCATGACGAACTGTGCATATTCGTCTGTGCATTCGGCCATCTCCTCATCAAAGTACGTCAGGGATTTCGTCGGGTCTTCCAGCTTCTGCCCCAGTGCCGTTTTGACTTTGAACTCGCATAACGTGTGCGCGTCCGTTCCCTGGCGGGCGAACTCACTGGAGGTATCCGGCAGCTTGACACATTCTTTCGCAGATGGCGGGCAAGCCAGCCATCTGTAGCAGGAAGATGCAGAAAGGACTGCGTGCTTATCTGGCATATCCAATCACCTCCAGTTCCTTTAGGAACGCTTCGTACTGCATCGCATCAATACCGGACAACTTATCGGCGCCGTACTTTTGGATGAGGCTGCGGACTTCTTCCGTGAATCCCTGACGGGACTTGTCAGCGGCGACCTTGCGAACATCTTCCAGGGTCAGCTTGGGGCGCTGTTCATTTCCGTTCGCCTTGACTTCTGTGTCCTTTTTCATTTCCGCGATTGAGGCCATTTTGTCTGCGGCTTGATTGATGGCATCTGCCGCCGCGTGTAGTAATTGTGCAACTTGTCTCGTTGTTTCTTCATTGGTCATGAATTGTCTCTCCTTTCGTCATGGAATGATTTACGGCAAAGAGCAATAAGTTCCTTGCCATTCTGGCAGATACTTGACTAATGGCATTAAGTACTTGGATTTCTTCAGCCATATTACACAGGATTACGTCAGTATCTGGATAGTTTGTGTTCATCATTTTTTCTCCTTTCCGGAGGCCTTATCACACCTCCTACTCTCTTTTGGAGAAGGAATCCGGTTTTGAGCAAACTTTTTTTATTTTTTTTGCCCCCATCCAAATTGCTCCTCCTACTCACTAATGGAGATAAGATTTATGATTGAGCAAAAAAAGCCGCAGGTTTTTCCCGCAAAGGAAAGCCTACGGCTTTTTAATTGAAATATATGAACTTTCTTTGCTCAAAGATCTCTGCTTTCTCCATAAGAAAGTAGAGGTGAAAATTATGAACAAACCAGTCGAACACGCACTTAATTCTTATTACACTGCTGAACGTATTCAGGGCGAATTGTACTTCCATATGGCTCAACGTATCGCTCAGACCTTATTAGCGGATAAGCTTATCAGCCAAAAAGAATTTTATATCCTCTCCGACATCAATCGCGAAACATTTCCTCCCTTATTTGCGGAAATATTGCCAAAAACACTTGAAATATCTCATTAACAGAGTGATATATAGACACGGAAAGGAGAGGTCTACTTGAAAAAGGTAACAAAAATTGCAACATCTCAACACGCAGGAAAGAAAAAGAAAAAAATTAGAGTCGCCGCTTACTGCCGTGTCTCTACCAGTTCAGATGCCCAGCTTGAAAGCCTTGAAGCACAAAAGGTCCATTATGAAACGTATATCAACAGCCGTGACGATTGGCAATTTGCTGGCATCTATTATGATGAAGGCATCACTGGGACAAAGAAAGACAAACGTCCAGAATTGTTAAGACTTATGGACGACTGCAAAGCAGGCAAGATTGATTTTATTGTGACTAAATCCATCAGCCGGTTCAGCAGAAATACGATGGATTGCTTGGAATTAGTCCGAGATTTGCAGGCCTTGCATATACCCCTGTATTTTGAAAAAGAAAACATCAATACTGGATCTATGAAAAGCGAACTTTTTTTATCATTACTCTCCACGCTCGCCGAAAATGAATCCGTATCTATTTCAGAAAACAGTAAATGGTCTATACAAAAACGATTTGAGAATGGTACATTTAAAATAAGCTACCCACCTTACGGTTATATTTGGGACGGTAAGCAAATGATTGTCAATCCGGAACAGGCAACAGTTGTCCAAGAAATATTCGCTAAGCTTTTATCCGGAAAAAGTACGCAGGCTATAGCTGATGATTTAAACCAAAGGGGCATCCCCTCTAAACGAAGTGGGCACTGGACTTCAACAACCATTCGCGACATGATTTCTAATGAAAAATATGTCGGCGATTGCTTGTTTCAAAAAACATACTCAGATTCTCGTTTCATCCGTCATCATAATCATGGTGAAATGACGCAATATCTGGTTAGGGAGCATCACGAAGCGTTGATTAGTCGAGAAGACTTCAACTCCGTTCAAAAGCTGATTCATCAACGGACCACAGAAAAAGGTATCACTAAAGGAGCCAGTAAATATCAAAATCGGTATGCTTTTTCTAGAAAGATTATTTGTGGGGAATGCGGAAATACGTTTAAACGCCGAATGCACAGTGGTTCAGGGCATAAATATATTGCCTGGTGTTGCGGCACACACCTTCAAGACATCAACAAATGTCATATGCTCTTTATCCGTGATGATGCCTTAAAGCGAGCTTTTGTAACCATGATGAATAAATTGATATTTTCACATGCGATTATTTTAAAGCCTTATGTAAAAGCCATCACAGAATCCCCTTCAGACGATTCGTTAAAACGGATTCAAGAACTCCATACCTTACTGGCTCAAAACACGGAAAAACGTGAAACGCTGACAAAACTCCTATCTCAAGGCATTATCGATTCTATTATTTACAATAAAGAGACAAACGATCTCCTCTTTCAGTCTGATAACTATCGGGCTGAAATCGAATCATTAAAACATATGGTGTCCGATAGTATACGGCTCGTAACCGAAACAACTATGCTTCTACGTTTTGCTGAAAAAACAACGATTACGACTAAATTTGATGAAAAGCTGTTTCAAAAATTCGTAGACCGCATCATCGTTCATTCACGCAATAAAGTATGCTTCGAACTAAAATGTGATCTAACTCTTACAGAAAGGATGCAATAACATGGGGCACACACCATTTGGATATGTTATAAAAAATGGCAAAGCTTTCGTTGATGAAGAACAGGCCAATAAAATTAGAAAGCTCTATGAAAACTATCTGGCTGGCATGGCACTTGCCAAAGCTGCCGCTAAAGCTGGGATTGAAACCTATCATAGCACAGTTAAACGGTTGCTGGAAAATAAACACTATACAGGAGATAACTTTTATCCTGCTATTATAGACAATACCACGTTTGCCCAAGCCAATGAGGAACGCCTTCGGCGAGCTGCATTACTAGGGCGGTTACATCGGAAGTCAAAGGTAAAACTTGCTACGATACCGACTACCTTTCGATTTGCAAAAGTGGTTAAACATTATGATAATCCAAAGTTACAGGCTGAATACCTTTATAGCCTGATTGAAAGTGAGGCAGACTAATGGGAACTGTTATGATTATCCCAGCAAAAAAGCAAATGGGAAATACCATAAAAAAATCGGAACAGAAAAAGTTACGCGTCGCTGCTTACTGCCGCGTCAGTACTGATTCAGACGAACAGGAAACAAGCTATGAAGCCCAAGTTTCCCACTACACAGAGTACATCCATAATCATCCAGAATGGGTCCTTGCTGGTATTTTTGCCGACGATGGCATTTCAGGTACAAATACCAAAAAGCGTGAAGAGTTTAATCGCATGATAGACGAATGCATGGCCGGGAACATCGACATGGTCATCACAAAATCCATCAGCCGGTTCGCCAGAAACACGCTGGACTGCTTGAAATACATACGAAAACTGAAAGATAAAAATATCCCCGTCTACTTCGAAAAAGAAGCAATTAATACTATGGATGCCAAAGGCGAAGTACTGATTACCATCATGGCCAGTCTTGCACAACAAGAATCGCAATCACTCTCCCAGAATGTAAAGCTCGGCCTTCAGTATCGCTATCAGCAAGGTAAAGTGCAAATCAACCATAATCATTTTCTAGGCTATACGAAAGATGGAAAAGGTCATCTTATCATTGATCCGGAACAAGCAGAAGTTGTCAAACGGATCTATCGAGAATACCTGGAAGGATACAGCATGGCTAAGATTGCCCGTCATTTAGAAAAAGACGGCATCCGTACGGGAGCCGGCAAAACGAAATGGCACAGTAGTACTATTAATAAAATTCTGAGAAATGAAAAATACATGGGCGATGCGCTACTGCAAAAAACATACACGACTGATTTTTTAACAAAAACACGCGTCAAGAATAACGGAATTGTCCCCCAATACTATGTCGAGGATGATCATGAAGCCATTATTCCTAAGGAAATCTTTATGCAGGTCCAGGCTGAGCTGGTGCGCCGTCGCGTTGTTCATGTCAGTCCTTCCGGGAAAAAACGTAATTTTTCCAGTAACAACTGTTTTGCTCAGATAGTTCATTGTGGCGAATGTGGAGATCTTTATCGGCGCGTCCATTGGAATAATCATGGCTACAAGTCTATCGTCTGGCGGTGTATTACCAGACTGGAACCTACTGCCACAGATACTAACTGCACGAACCGGACGGTAAATGAGGAACTACTCAAAGAAATCTCGTTAAAAGCCTTAAACCAGATTTTGCTGGGCAGTGATTCTTTTATTCAACAATTGCAGGAAAATCTTGTAAAAGCCATCACGAAATCGGACACGCTTTCGCCAGATGGCATACAGAAACGATTAGAAGAATTACAGCAAGAACTCATCACGAAGGCAAACAATCGTCAGGCTTATGATGCCATTGCCGATGAAATTTTCCGCCTACGGGATCAAAAGGAAAAAGCCGAAAATACACTCCGCAGCCAGAAGGAAGTGGCTGACCGCATTAAGGCTTTGCAAGAATTCATTAAAAAACAGCCCTCAAGCCTTACGGCATTTGATGAAACATTAGTCCATAAACTCATTGAAAGCATCACCGTGTTTTCGAATCACTTCTCTGTTGAATTTAAATCTGGCATACGCGTAGACATAAATGAATAAGAGCAGGTACTCACCATAAAAGGGAGCACCTGCTCTTTTTCTATCTAATTCATTTTTCTGGCATCTACCTGGTGCACTCGACATACAAAATCATCTATGTTGAGTTCTCGACCCTTATTCTGCCATCAAATTCAAAATTTTAGGATCCAACGTCTATGCTGTTTTATACATTCATTTCAAACACTCGCGAGTCCATACTTCAATAAAAATATATGACTTAAGCAGGAATAATTTTGCCACAGCCTCAACCTATCTAGGGGCGTTAATTCAAGGTTTTTACAATATATAGTGGAGTATAAATTTACATAACACTACATCTTGCGTGACATCAATGCTACCGACTCAACGTGGTGGGTCCGCGGGAACATGTCCACGGGCTGTACTTTGGTGGTGTGGTAGCCGTGCTGGTCCAGGTAGGCCAGGTCGCGGGCCAGGGTGGCCGGGTTGCAGGAGACGTAGACGACGCGTTTGGGTTTGCTCTGGGCGATGGCTTTGAGGACCGGTTCGCCGCAGCCGGCCCGAGGCGGGTCGAGGACGATGACGTCGGGACGGACGCCGTTTTTGATGAGTTCCGGCAATTTATAGATGGCATCGCCTAAGATGAACTGGGCGTTGCCGACGCGGTTGTCTTTGGCGTTGCGGACGGCGTCGCGGATGGCCGGGGCGACGATTTCGATGCCGTAGACCTGCTTGGCTTTCTGTGCCAGGAACAGGGTGATGGTCCCGGTGCCGCAGTAGACGTCGGCCACGGTTTCACCGCCTTTGAGGTCGGCAAAGTCGAGGGCCGTTTCATAGAGGCGCTGGGCCTGTTCGCTGTTGACCTGGAAGAAGGACTGGGCGGAAATGTGGAAGGTCAAGGGCCCGATGGAGTCGTGAATGGTCCCTTTGCCGTAGACGGTCTTGGTCTTGGGTCCCAAGATGACGTTGGTGTGGCGCTTGTTGACGTTCTGAACGACGCTGGTCAGGCCCGGGATGTCGCGGCGCAGGCGCTGGACCAGGTCTTTCATGTGCGGCACCATGTCGCAGGCCGTGACCAGGCAGACCATGATTTCGCCCGTATGGACGCCGACGCGGCCCATGATGTGGCGGACGATGCCCGTCCGGGCGTCTTCGTCATAGGCGGGGATCTTGAAGTCCTTCATCCACTGGCGGACGACGGCGACGATGGCGTTGTTCCCTTCTTTTTGGATGGCGCAGTCCGTCACGTCGATGACTTCGTGCGTGGCGGCAGCGAAACAGCCGATAGCGACTTTGCCCTTGCCGGCAGCGGCGACGGGGAACTGCATCTTATTGCGGTAATGCCAGGGCGTATGGGCGCCCAGGGTCGGCAGGACGTCGAGGCCCTGCAGATGACCGATGCGTTCCAGCGCATCCCGGACCTGCTGGCGCTTTTCCTTCAATTCCCCTTCATAGCTGAGGTGCTGGAGCTGGCAGCCGCCGCAGCGGTCGTAGACGGGACACTGGGGCTGGATCCGGTCCGGCGAGGGCTTCAGGACTTCGACCAGGGAAGCCGTGGCATAGGTCTTTTTGACCAGGGTAATGCGGGCCCGTACGGTTTCACCGGGCAGGGCGAAGGGCACGAAGACCGTAAAGCCTTCATAGCGTCCGACGCCTTCACCGCTGCTGCCCAGGCGGACGATGGATATATCATAGGTTTTCCCCTTCTGGACGGGGATATGGCGTAATTCTTTCATGGACATCCTTTCAGGCGGGCGCCCCGCGTGGGCGCCCCTACACTGTAAACTACAAACTACAAACTTTATACTATCACTTCACTGACGACGGGTTCGATGATGTCTGCCTGGTCGGGCGTGACGATGATGTGGTCGGCGACCTGCCGGGCCAGGGCCATCATATCGGCACCTTCCTTGCCGTACAGGGTGAACAGGGCTTCGCCGGGACGGACCGGGTCATAGAGCTCTTTGAACAGGCGGATGCCGACCATGGGGTCGATGGCATCTTCCTTGCGGGCCCGGCCGGCGCCCATAGCCATGGCGATTTCGCCGAGGGCCCGGCCGTCGATGCGGGTGATGTAGCCTTCATCGGTGCAGACGGCCGTAAAGACCTGGGGTGCCTTGGTGAGGGGTCGCTTGCCGATCCACGACGTACTGCCGCCCTGGGCCTTGACGAATTCCCGGAACTTGGCCAGGCCCTTGCCGGAAGCGACGAGGGCGCGGATCATGGCTCTCCCCTGCCCTTCGTCCTGGGCCTTGCCGCCGACGATGAGCATCTGGGCGCCGATGGCTTCGACGACTTCCATGAGCCGCCGGCCGCCTTTGCCCGACAGGGCTTCGACGGCTTCATCGACTTCCAGGCAGTTGCCGATAGCCGTCCCCAGAGGCGCTTCCATGGACGTGACGACGGCCCGTGTTGGCCGGCCGGCGAGGTTGCCGATGCCGACCATGGTCCGGGCCAGTTCCCACGCCCGTTCTTTGGTCTTCATGAAGGCGCCGTCGCCGTATTTGACGTCGAGGACGATGGCATCGGCACCAGAGGCGATTTTCTTGCTCATAATCGAGCTGGCGATGAGAGGGATGCTCTCTACCGTCGCCGTCGCGTCGCGCAGGGCGTAGAGCAGCTTATCAGCCGGTGCGATTTCGCCGGACTGGGTGATGAGGGACAGGCCGATGCGGCGCACTTGTTCCAGGAACTGTTCTTCCGGCAGGACGACGTGGAAGCCTGGGATGGATTCCAGTTTATCTGCCGTGCCGCCTGTGAAGCCCAGGCCGCGGCCGCTCATCTTGGCGACGGGGACGCCAGCTGCCGCCACTAAGGGCGCGACGATGAGCGTCGTCGTATCGGCAATGCCGCCGGTGCTGTGTTTGTCGACTTTGATGCCCGGAATGGACGACAAGTCGACCATATCGCCGGAATGGGCCATCGCCAGGGTCAGTTCCTTCGTTTCTTCATAGGTCATGCCCTGGAAATAAACGGCCATGAGCCAGGCCGCCGCCTGGTAGTCGGCGACGCGCCCTGCCGTATAGTCAGTGATGAAGCGCGAGATTTCTTCTTTCGTCAGGACCTTGCCGTCCCGTTTGTGTTCGATGCAGTCGATGGGCCACATAGGATCACCTCAGTTCCGATAAAAAGCTGGTACCGAATTCAAGGCCTGTCAGGCCGAAATTATCCATGATGCTCATGCCCAGGTCGGCATAGGTCTGGCGGATGCCCAGGTCGACCGATTCCTTCAGGGCCGGGCTGTAGAGCAGGAGCGGTACCCGTTCGCGCGTATGGTCCGTGCCGTGCCAGGTCGGGTCGTTGCCGTGGTCCGACGTGATGACCAGCAGTTCGTCGTCGTGGATTTCCGTCAGGAGCTGGCCCAGTTCCTGGTCGAAGGCTTCCAGGCAGTCGGCATAGCCCTGGACGTTGCGGCGGTGGCCGTACATGCTGTCGAAGTCGACGAAGTTGGCCATGAGCAGGCCCTTATCCTGGCGATGGGCTGCCAGCTGGGTCCGCAGGGCTTCCATGTCTTCGTGGTTGTTGGCCGTGTGGTACGATTCGGTCAGGCCGATGTGGGCGTAGATGTCGCCGATCTTGCCGACGCCGACGACGGCATAACCCGCTTCGGACAAATAGGAGAAGACCATTTTCCGCTTGGGCAGACGGCTGTAGTCGCGGCGGTCGCCAGTGCGGACGAAATGGCCCTGAGTCCCTATGAAGGGCCGGGCGATGATGCGCCCTACTTCATAAGGGCCGACGCAGACTTCGCGGCGCGTAATGTCGCAGATGCGGTACAATTCTTCCAGGGGGATGACGTCGTTGTGGGCGGCGATCTGGAAGACGCTGTCCGCCGACGTATAGACGATGGGCAGGCCCGTGCGGAAGTGTTCCGGCCCCAGGCGTTCGATGATTTCCGTGCCCGACGCGATTTCATTGCCGATGTAGCCGTAGCCCGTCTTTTCCGTAAAGGCTTTCAACAGGTCCAGCGGGAAGGCATCGGGGAAGGTCGGGAAGGGATTTTCCACGGGATTGCCCATGAATTCCCAATGGCCGCTGGTCGTATCCTTGCCGGCCGAGATTTCCTGCATGAGGCCGTACGAGCCGACGACATCGACCGGTTCCGCATGGATATGGGCGACGCGGCCCAGACCCAGGCGGCGCAGATTGGGCACCTTCAAGGGTACATTGGCGTCGATGTGGCCATACGTGTCGGCTCCTTTGTCGCCGAATTTTTCGGCATCCGGTGCATCGCCGGCGCCGACGCTGTCCGTGACGATGACGATGATGCGATTGAATTTCATAGGGCTCCCTCCTTATAATCCTGGCAGATATTTGCGGGCTTTTTCAAAAGCTGCGATAGTCTTGGCATCGGTGATTTCGTTCTTGTCGATGAGTTCTTCCATTTCCTTGGGCGTGTAGTATTCGACGTTCATGAATTCGTCGTCGTCGAGGTGCTGCTTCCCTTTCTGGAGGCCCCGGGCCAGATAGAGGTAAATCCGTTCACTGCAGAATCCCGGCGACGTATAGGTATAACCTAGGGGCAGGATTTCCGAAGCCGTTACGCCTGCTTCTTCTTCCAGTTCCCGGGCGGCGCAGTAATCGGGCGATTCGCCGTCGTGTTCGATTTTGCCGGCCGGCACTTCCAGCATGGCCTGGGCGGCAGCATAACGATACTGGCGGACGAGGATGATCTTGCCGTCATTGGTCAGCGGCAGGATGGCGCAGGCGCCGAAATGCCAGACCGCTTCGCGCGTGGCCGTCTTCTTTTCGCCGCCCTGGCCGTCGTCGATGGAAACCGTATCGACCGTGACGTGCAGGACCCGGCCCTTCATGATTTCTTTACGAGAAACGAGTGTTTCTTTGCTGATACTCACTTGATTCATCATCCTTTCAAAAAAAGGCTCCCCTAATAGGGGAGCTGGCAGCCGCAGGCTGGCTGAGAGGTTGTTTTTTCAGTGCAACCCTTCCGGCCCGTTGGGCCACCTCCCCTATCAGGGGAGGCAAAACCCTCCAGATAGGTATATTATCTCATTTTCACTTTTTTACTTTCCCGTGCTGCCGATGCCGCCAGTGCGGATACCGCTGGCAGCGTCGTCGTTGACGGTCAGGTACTTCATGAAGATGCCCTGACCGATGCGTTCGCCCTTTTCCAGGGTATAGGCCTGATCGTTGGTATTGTAATAGGCAATCATGATATGCCCTTCATTGTCGGCATTGTTGTAGTAATCGCTGTCGACGATGCCCGTGCTGTTGGCCAGCATGAGGCCCTTCTTGAAGGCCAGGCTGGAGCGGATGAAGATGGAAAGGTATTCATCGTCTTCCATGAAAGCCTTCAGCCCAGTCGGGACGACGGTGACGGCATGCGGTGCCAGGACCGTCGTTTCTGCGGCTTCCAAGTCATAGCCGGCACTCTTGGCCGTCTTGCGGACGGGAAGATGGATGCCACAGCCTTCATAGGCCGTGACGATTTCAAATCCTCTGCCTGCCATAATCCCTACCGTTTCTGACGGTCGTGGCTGTGACCGCCGCGGGGACCCCGGCTGCGATGGGACGGGCCTTCGTCGCCGCCGCCCAGGAGAGCTTTGCGGGACAGGTTGACACGGCCCTGGCTGTCGATTTCGACGCATTTGACCATGATTTCATCGCCGACGTGGACGACGTCTTCGACTTTTTCAACCCGTTCTTTAGCCAGCTGGGAAATATGGACCAGGCCTTCTTTGCCCGGCAGGACTTCGACGAAAGCGCCGAAGTTCATGATGCGCGTGACTTTGCCGACGTAGGTCTTGCCGACTTCGACGTCTTCGGTCAGTTTTTCGATCCATTCTTTGGCCTTCTGGCCGCTTTCGCCATCAACGGCAGCGATGTATACCAGGCCCGAATCGTCGATGTCGATTTTGGCGCCTGTTTCTTCGGTGATTTGCTTGATCATCTTGCCGCCCGGCCCGATGACGTCGCGGATCTTATCCGGCTTGATGTGCATGGAGATGATGCGCGGAGCGTAGGGAGAGAGCTCCTTTCGCGGTTCACTGATGACCTGCATCATCTTGCCCATGATGTGCATACGGCCTTCGTGGGCCTGTTTCAGAGCCTGGGCCAGGATTTCACGGCTGAGGCCTTTGATCTTGATATCCATCTGAATTGCCGTGACGCCCTTCATGGTACCGGCGACTTTGAAGTCCATGTCGCCCAAGGCGTCTTCCATGCCCTGGATATCGGTCAGGATAGTGAAGTCATCGCCTTTAGTGACCAGGCCCATAGCGACACCGGCAACGGGTGCTTTGATGGGTACGCCGGCATCCATCAGGGCCAGGGTGCTGCCGCAGACGCTGCCCATGGAGCTGGAACCGTTCGATTCGAGGACTTCCGATACGACACGGATGGCGTACGGGAATTCTTCTTCACTGGGCATGACCTGGGTCAATGCGCGTTCTGCCAGTTTGCCGTGGCCGATTTCACGACGGCCGGGACCGCGGGACGATTTCGTTTCGCCGACGCAGAAGGACGGGAAATTGTAGTGGTGCATGTAGCGGCGGTCTGTTTCCAGGCCGACGCCGTCGATGTGCTGGCATTCCGACAGCGGAGCCAGGGTGCAGAAGCTCATGATCTGCGTCTGGCCGCGGGTGAACAGGCCTGTGCCGTGAGTGCGGGCAAAGAGGCCGACTTCGCAGCTGACCGGACGGACTTCATCGACACGGCGGCCGTCAGGACGGATCTTGTCGACGGCGATCATGTGGCGGACGATTTCCTTGATCATCTTCTGCGTGACTTCAGCAACATCATCGGCGTTGTCCGGATAGATGTCGGCAAAGTGTTCATAAATGTCGGCTTCGACAGCGTCCATCTTTTCTTCGCGTTCGACTTTGTCAGCCGTGAAGATAGCCGTCTTCATGGCTTCTTCGCCATAAGCGTGGACAGCTTCGACGATATCTGCCGGCGGTTCTTTTTCGACGAATTCCTGTTTCGGTACGGAAATCTTGTCGAGGAAGCCGAGCTGGAATTCGACGACTTTCTTGATTTCTTCATGGGCGAACATGATGGCGTCCAGGACCTGTTCTTCCGGGACTTCGTGAGCGCCGCCTTCAACCATGAGGATGGCGTCTTTCGTACCGGCGACGACGATATCCATGTCGCTCTGTTCGCTCTGGGCGACGGTCGGGTTGATGATGAACTGGCCATCGACGCGGCCGACGCGGACACCGGCAATCGGGCCGGCAAAGGGGATATGGGACATGCACAGCGATACGGATGCGCCGATCATTGCGGCGATTTCCGGTGCGTTGTCATGGTCTACGCAGAAATCATAAGCCACGACGTGGACGTCATGACGGTATGTCTTCGGGAAGAGCGGGCGGATCGGACGGTCGATGAGGCGGGCAAAAAGGGTTGCCGATTCAGGCGGTTTGCCTTCGCGTTTGATGAAGCCGCCGGGAATCTTGCCGACGGAGTACATCTTTTCTTCGTAATCGACAGTGAGCGGGAAAAAGTCAGCGTCTTCACGCGCTTCCTTCGAGCCCGTAGCCGTGACGAAAACGGCCGTGTCGCCATAACGGACCAATGCGGCACCGCTGGCCTGTTTAGCCAGTTTGCCGACTTCAATCACCAGCGGGCGGCCGGCGAAATCCATTTGGAATTTCTGTTCTTCCATTGTTACCTCCTTGAATTCACAGGTGATAGGCACTAGTCCGGGAACATCGGCGATATACCCAGGCTACAACCTACCACCCTGTGTCCTGAAAAAAGAGGCTGATGCAGTCACATCAGCATCAGCCTCACAGTATGCGAGATTATTTACGCAAGTTCAATTTTTCGAGAATTGCACGATAACGATTGAGATCGTGTTTCTGCAAGTAACCGAGCAAGTTACGGCGCTGGCCGACGAGTTTCAACAGGCCGCGGCGGGATGCATGGTCCTTTTTATGGCTGCGGAGATGTTCCGTCAAATAGATGATGCGGCTCGTGAGGAGCGCGATCTGTACTTCCGGAGAACCCGTATCGTTTTCATTGGCACCAAATTTAGCTACGATTGCTTTTTTTTCTTCTACGCTTAACATTGTATCTTTCCTCCATGTGTAAAAAAATTGAATCTATTCGCAAAGTGCTAAGTGATCGTCGGAGTCATCGAGACACCGAGCACCCGTACGACATAGCTATTATACTATACTCGGGCGGTTGTGTAAAGGGGATTTTCGTGGTTCGTGGTTCGTAGGGGCCGTCCTGTAAAGGCGGCCCGCTTGTGGGAATTCCGTAGTTCGTGGCCAGCGGCTAGCAGCCAGCTGCTCATATGGCCTTGTCAAAAAGGCCGCTTTCGCTTATACTATACTAAAAAGGTTGCATTTAACAAATTGTTAGAAATAAAGGAGCGCTATTTATGAAGAAATATGATGTCATTGTCATCGGTACAGGGGCAGCCAATATTGTGACCGACGCGGCCCTGGCCCAGGGCTTGCAGGTGGCTGTCATTGAACGCGGCCGGTTCGGCGGGACTTGTCTGAACCGCGGCTGTATCCCGACGAAGGTCATGGTCACGGCGGCCAATCGCATCCGCGAAATCCGCGAAGGGAGCCGCATCGGTGTCTTTGCCGACAACGTCCGCCTGGATTGGGATATCTTGTCCAAGCGGCTGTGGGAAAAGGTCGATGAAAGTCCGGCTATTCAAAGTTATTACGACCAGTTCCCCAATGTCGACACCTTTAACGGCACGGCGTCGTTCGTCGACAACCACACTGTCGCCATCGCCCTGAATGACGGCAGCAGCGTCACCTTGACGGGCGATAAGGTTTTCGTCGCCACTGGCGGCCGGACGAATATCCCTTCCCTGCCGGGCCTGGAAGAAGCGGGCTATTTGACGTCAGAATCGTTCTTCGGCCCGTCGTATCCGAAAAAGCCCTACCAGAGCCTGATCATCATCGGCGGCGGCCCGATTGGCTGTGAATTCGCCCACGTCTTCGACGCCGCCGGCACCAAAGTCACGATGGTCCAGCACAATGTCCGCCTCCTGCCCAAGGAAGATCCGGCCGTATCGGCATTCATCCTCAAGCAGTTCCAGCGTTACGGCATGGACATCCGCCTCAATAAAGACACGGTTTCCGTCAGCCAGCGCGACGGCCTGAAGGTCCTGTCCTTCCGCGACCGCACGACAGGCGAAGAAGGCGAAGTAGCTGCCGAAGAAATCCTGGTCGCTCCGGGCATCCGGCCCATGACGGAACTGCTGCATCTGGAAAATACCGACGTCCGCCTGGACAAGCGCGGCTACATCGAAACGAACGAATTCCTGGAAACGACGGCTGAGAATATCTGGGCCTTAGGCGACGTCAACGGCCTGGCTCCCTTCCGCCACAAGGCCAATTACGAAGCGGAAATCCTGGCGCACAACCTCTTTTCCGGAAACGAACCGGAAACGTGGCGCTGGGCCGATTACGACGCCGTACCGGCCGTCACCTACACCTATCCCGAAGCGGCCCACGTCGGCCTGACAGAAGACCAGGCCGTGAAGAAAGGCTATGACGTCGAAACGGCCATCAACCATTATTCCGCATCGGCCAAGGGTTATGCCATGGGTTATGAACCGGGCGATGAAGACGACGGCTTCGTCAAGCTGGTCATCGACAAGAAGACGAAATTCATCCTCGGCGCCCACATCGTCGGCCCTGAAGCGTCCATCCTCATCCAGCCCTTCATCAACAACCTCATGAGCGGCACCCACGTCGTCCATCCCATCCACGAAGACATCGCGTCGCCGACGGTCCAGGCCCTGCGGGCCAAACCGCTGACGCGGACCCTCAATCCCAAATCGGTCTACACCTTCAGCGAAACCATGACGCCCCACCCGTCCCTGTCGGAAGTCGTCATGTGGACGCGTTATTATTATGAAGGGAAGTAGGAAAAAGCGGCTGTCCTTTGAAGACAGCCGCTTTTTAGTGGCTAGGGGCTAGTGGCTAGGGGTTAGGGGTTCGTAGGGGCCGTCCTGTAAAGGCGGCCCGCTTGTGGGAATTCCGTGTCTCGTGGTTCGTGGTTAGCGGATGGGGTTTTATTTGTAGGGGCGACCACGTGCCTTTTCAGCCCGTCAGGTCATGACTGTAAGGAATGGCAGGACGGTTGCTGAAACGGACCGCAGTAGAGGGGGCGCCCGTTGGATATGGGGACGATTTCTCCAGAAAACTGATTGGGAAAGCACACATATTCTGGAGCGGGCTTGCTGCAGCAAGCCCCTACCATTCCAGGGACTAGCGGAGCTAGTTTTTAGTTGCTAAGGCAATGCGGACCAGGGTCAGCATAATCGGGACTTCGGTCAGGACACCGACGGTCGTCGCCAAGGCTGCCGGGCTGGTGACGCCAAAGAGCGCAATGGCTACGGCAACGGCCAATTCAAAGAAGTTAGAAGCGCCGATGAACCCGGCCGGTGCGGCAATATCGAAGGGCAGTTTCAGCAGCCGGCAGGCTCCATAGGCAATGAGGAAGATAAAGAAGGTCTGCAAGGTAAGGGGAATGGCGATGAGGACGATGTGGAGCGGATTCGATAAGATGACCTGGGCTTGGGAGCTGAAAATGATGACCAGCGTCAGCAGCAGGCCCCACGTCGTTGCCGAATCAAATTTGTGGACAAAGTGCTGTTCAAAATAATCGAGGCCTTTTCGTTTGACGACAGTCATCCGGGTCAGGATACCGCCTGCCAAGGGAATAACGACGAACAGGAAGATACTGACAAAGAGGACACTATAAGGAACAGTAACTTGTGAAACCCCTAAGAGGAACTTGACGATAGGTACGAAAGCGATGAGAATGATTAAATCATTCGTCGCGACTTGGACGACGGTATAAGCCGGATTCCCTTTAACCAGTGTACTCCAGACGAAAACCATAGCCGTACAGGGAGCGGCACCGAGCAGTACGGCACCAGCCAAGTATTGCCGAGCCAGGTCGGTCGGAATCCAAGAACTGAAAAGGACAAAAAGGAAGAACCAGGCGATGGCATACATGGTAAAAGGCTTGATGAGCCAGTTGGCAATCCACGTGACGAACAAGCCTTTAGGCTGGCGTCCTACGGCTTTGATGCTCTGAAAATCGACTTTCATCATCATCGGATAAATCATGATCCAAATCAAAATGGCAATGGGAATAGAAATCCCCATGACCTGTAAGGTATCTAAAAAAGCTGGCACAGCCGGAAGGGCATAACCGATGGCCACGCCGACGACCATACATAACAAGACCCAAAGGGTCAGATATCGCTGAAAAAAACTGATGCCTGCGTGTGATTCATGTTCCATGATAACGCGCCTCCTATGAATAGATAAATTGAAATATATGAATGTTTAATATCTGAAAAAGGGCTTGCTACACGATGACAAGCCCTTTTACTACAAACTACAAACGCTGAACTACAGACTATAATTTCCCCAGGACTTCCCCGCGGACTTCGTCGGGGCGCCAGGCGATGAGGGCCGTGTGGCCCTGGGTGTGGTCGTCGACTTTGTTGATCCAGGCGATTTCGTGAGAGGCCTTGGCTTTTAGCAGGGGACTCGTCGTCCGGGCCTGATAGAAGGACTTGTTGATGACCCACCATTTCGAGCGCAGTTTCGTCCGCTTCAGGTCCGCTTCCAGGCGCAGGGCTTCGTATACCGGCGTCGCTTCGGGCAGAGTGACGATGACGACTTCTGTTTCGTCCCCTTTCAGGCGCGGCAGCAGGTGCTGTACTGACGGCGGCGTCGAACCGTGGGTCCGGCGGATTTCCCGGTCGTAGCTTTCCGTCGATTCCAGGAGTAGCAGCGTGTGGCCTGTCGGCGCCGTGTCGATGACGACGATCTGGTCATCGGCAGCTTCGACGATGTCGGCAAAGGCGTGGAAGACGGCGATTTCCTGGGTGCACGGCGAGCGCAGGTCTTCTTCGATGTAGGCCAGGTCCGACGGGCCCAGGCCGTTGGCTTTGGCCTGGCTCAGGACTTCATCCTGGTATTTCTTCAGCTCTTCCCCTTGGTCGATATGGCTCAAGGTCAGGTTGTCCGTCTGGCTGACGACGTACTGCAAGTGAGCAGCCGGATCGGTCGTCGTCAAGTGGACGCGATGACCGCGACGGGCCAGGCCCAAGGCGATGGCGGCAGCGACGGTCGTCTTGCCGACGCCGCCCTTGCCCATAGTGAAGATGACCTTGCGCTGATGGGCTTCCAGGTCGTCGATGACGGCCTGCAGGGGCTGGACCCGTTCCAGCGTCAGTTCCGTCGCCGCTTCCTTCACTTCCCCTTTGAGCAGGGCCCGGACGTGGTCCAGGCCGGTGATGTTGTACGTCCGCAAGGGAATCTGGAAGCGCGGCAGATCGGCGATGGCTTCGGGCATGGCCTTCAGGGCGGCCTGCTGTTTTTCGTATAGCGTCTTGGTCGCATCGTCATCCCACGAGGCTAACAGGCCGTTGACGATGAGCTGCTGGTTGGCAATGCCCAGGGCGGCCAGTTCCTTCGACGCCCGGGCCGCTTCTTTCAGCGGCAGGGCATCGGGACGGGCGACGAGGAGCATCGTCGTCTTGTCCCCGTCGGCCAGGGTCTGGACGGCCTGTTTATACAGTTCTTTCCGCGATTCCAGGCCCGACAGCTGGCCCAGACAGGACGCGCCGTGTTTGCTCTTCTGGATGAACTGGCTCCACGCCGACGGCAGCTGCAGCATGCGCAGGGTGTGGCCTGTCGGCGCCGTATCGAAGATGATGTGGTCGTAGCCACGGGCAACGGCTTCATCGGTGAGGAAATTGGTGAACTCGTTGAAGGCGGCGATTTCTACGGTACACGAGCCGGACAGCTGTTCTTCCATGTTGCGCAGGGCCGCTTCCGGCAGGAGGCCGCGATAGGGCCCGATGACGCTTTCCCGATATTCGGCCGCTGCCTGGACCGGGTCGAGGTTGGCTACGGCCAAGTTGGGCACGGCGGCGATGGGCGTGGCCTTATTGGTCAGTTCCATGGAAAAGACGTCTTGCAGATTCGACGCCGGGTCGGTACTGATGAGCAGGACCTTTTTACCGGCATCGGCCAGGGCGACGGCCGTGGCACAGGCGACGGACGTCTTGCCGACGCCGCCCTTGCCGGTCAGGAAGAGGTATTTCGTCTGGACGACGTGAAAGGGATCATAGAGGATCATTTACAGTCACCTCCGCAACAGCACGACGGGCTTTCCGGTTCCGCCGGCGTGTCACCGCAGCAGCACGACGAGGCTTCGCTTTCAGCCGGTGTATCGCCACAGCAGCAGGAAGCTGTTTCTTCGGCGCTGTCGCCGCAGCAGCAGCTGTCCCCAGCGGCCTGAGCGGCTTCGAGGATGGCCGGGTCGAAGCCGATGAGGCTGGCAAATTCATCATTCGTCGGATAGCGGCCGGCAAACTGGACGGCGCCGTCGACGAGGATGAGGGGCAGGTCTTCAGGACCGTGGTGCTGGAGGAAGTCCGTCACGGCCTTCGTCTGGACGAATTTCAAGGGCGCACTGGTCAGGTTATAGCGGCCGACGTCGATGCCGTGCTGTTTCAGCGTGTCCAGGACCGTCGATACGCGCAAGAGTTCCGGATCGATAGACGGACCGCAGAGACCGGTCGGGCAGCACATTGCTTGTTCAAAGATTTCCATATGTTTCATGATGAAAGACCTCCTAAATAGAAATTTATATATTTACATTTATCAATGTATAAGCTGAAAAAAGGGCCTGCCTCACTGGCAGCGGCAGGCTTCGTCCTCTGCCGGCACGGCACTGGGCTGGAATAAGTCGTGAACAGCCTGTTCCAGGACCTGGGCCTGGGCGCGGTTGAGGGAATAATAGACCCACTTCCCTTCCTTGCGGCCTGTGACCAGCTGGGCATCGCAGAGGATCTTCATGTGGTGGGACAGCGTCGGCTGGGACAGGTTCAAGTGTTCCAGGAGCACGCAGGCACAGCGTTCCCCCTGCCGCAAGAGCGACAAGATGCGCAGCCGCTTTTCATCACCCAAAGCCTTGAATACGCGGACCGCTTCCCTTTCCTCCATCACGGCGCCTCCTTTCATATCGAAGTTTATCAATCTATGGTTAGAGTATAGCAGACACATTGACGTTTGTCAATGTGTCTGCTAGTGGCTCGTGGCTCGTAAACCAATCGCGTTCGCTTGGGAAAGCGATTCACGGGATTCCCACAAGCGGGCCGCCGTCGGGGAGGCCCCCTACCCATACGACCACAGGCCGTATGTTTGGGCGAGCTACCATCTACGGCCAGCGTTCATTTTTTCATCGCCTGTCTGCGATACCGTAGGGGACGTCCTGTTAAGGCGTCCCGCCTGAATCCTGTACACAACCGGAATTTATGACGGACGGCACTTGGCCGTAATACAATCATGAGTCTGTCGCGGCGAAGCCGCATCGGAGTCCGAGGAAAGGCTTGCCATAATACCAGAACGGGCTGTGGTCAATTATCACAGCGGGCCGCCTAGCCACAGCTGTCCGTTTTGGCAACCGTCCTGCGCCTCTCGTTGGTCGGCACCTGACGGGCCAAAAAGGCTTAGGACGGCCCCTACGAGCCACGAGCCACGAAAAAAAAGCTTGCCGTTATACGACAAGCTTTTTTTCATCTCTCTATTTGCTTACCAAGTCTTCTTCTACCTGGATGTGGAGTTCATGCAGCTGTTTTTTGGTGACTGTCGACGGAGCTTCGCTCATGGGGTCGATAGCGTTCTGGGTCTTCGGGAAAGCGATGACGTCGCGGATGGACTTGCGTTTGAGCATGAGCATGATCATGCGGTCCAAGCCGAAGGCCAGGCCACCGTGGGGCGGTGCACCGTATTCGAAGGCGCGGAGGAGGAAGCCGAATTTCTGTTCTGCTTCTTCCGGTGTCAGGCCGATGGCCTTGAAGACGCGCTGCTGTACGTCAGGCTGGTAGATACGGAGGGAGCCGCCGCCGAGTTCGATGCCGTTGAGGACCAGGTCATAAGCCTTGGCATAGACGTGAGCCGGGTCGGTTTCCAGTTTGTCCAGGTCTTCGTCGCGCATGGCCGTGAACGGATGGTGCATAGCGACGTAGCGGTGTTCTTCTTCGCTGTATTCGAACATGGGGAAGTCGACGACCCAGGTGAAGGCGAATTCGTCTTCGTCGATGAGGTTCATGCGGCGGGCCATTTCTTTACGCAGTTCGCCGAGAGCGGCTGCGACGACTTTCGGTTTATCGGCAATCATGAGGACCAGGTCGCCCTTTTCAGCACCGCAAGCTTTACCGATTTCACGGAGCTTGTCTTCGCCAAAGAACTTCTTGATCTGCGATTTGAGCGTGCCGTCTTCGAGGAAGCCGATCCAAGCCAGGCCTTTGGCGCCGTAGTGGCTGACGTATTCGACGAGGCCGTCCAGTTCACGACGGGGAATGTCGGCGTCGCCTTTGACGTTGATGGCTTTGACCTGACCGCCGTTGTCGATGACGCTGCGGAAGACTTTGAAGTCCGTATCCTTGACGAGTTCCGTGACGTCCGTGAACTTCATGTCGAAGCGCAGGTCCGGCTTATCGGAGCCGTAGTTTTCCATAGCGTAGTCCCAGGTCATGCGGTGAATCGGGAGCTTGACGTCGTGGCCCAGGGTTTCTTTGAAGATGTAATGTACCATCTGTTCGACGAGGGTCAGGATTTCTTCCTGGTCCATGAAGGACATTTCCATGTCGAGCTGGGTGAATTCCGGCTGGCGGTCGGCGCGCAAATCTTCATCGCGGAAGCAGCGGGCGATCTGGTAGTAACGGTCCATGCCGGAAATCATGAGCAGCTGTTTGAAAATCTGCGGCGACTGCGGCAGGGCGTAGAATTTGCCTTCGTTGACACGGCTCGGTACGAGGTAGTCACGGGCGCCTTCCGGCGTGCTCTTGCAGAGTTCCGGCGTTTCGATGTCGATGAAGCCGTGTTCGTTGAGGAACGTGCGCATGGCATGTTTTACTTTATGGCGCATGATGAGGTTCTTCTGCATTTCCGGACGGCGCAGGTCGAGGTAGCGGTATTTGAGGCGGATCTTTTCGTCGACGTCGATGTTGTCTTCAATGTAGAACGGCGGCGTCTTGGACGAATTGAGGATACGCAGTTCTTCGCAACGGATTTCGATGGTCCCGGTCTTCATCTTGGGGTTGATCGTATCTTTATCGCGCATGCGGACGATGCCGCGTACAGCCAGGACGTATTCCGTACGTACCTGTTCAGCTTTATCGAAAGAAACCTTTTCATAGTCCGGCGAAGCGACGACCTGTACGATGCCCGTACGGTCGCGGAGGTCGATGAAAATCAGTCCGCCGTGGTCTCGGCGGCGTTCGACCCAGCCAGTCAAGACGACTTCTTTGCCGTTGTCCGCTTCACTTACTTCAGCGCAGTATTGGGAGCGGTGTAAACCTTCCATTGTATCCATTCGTAAATCATCCCTTCTTGTGTGTTTCCATATATGCAACAATCCCATCAAGGGGAACGCTGACTTGTTCTTTGCTGGCCATATTGCGGACCTGGGCTTCACCGGCGGCTAATTCGTCTTCGCCGATGATGACCGTGTAATCGGCGTTGAGCTTGTTGGCCGATTTCATCTGGCCCTTCATGCTGCGGCCCAGGAGGTCGATTTCAGCATAGAGGCCCTTTTCGCGGAGCTGCTGCTGCAGTTCGAAGGCCTTGGTCTTGGCCGCATCGCCGAGGGCGACGATGAAGACGGGCTGCTTCTTTTCAACCGGCGGCAGGAGGCCCTGTTCCTTCAAGGTCAGGAGCAGCCGTTCCATGCCGATGGCAAAGCCGATGCCCGGTGTCGACGGACCGCCGACTTCTTCGATGAGGCCGTCGTAACGGCCGCCGCCGCAAACCGTGCTCTGTGCGCCCAAAGGAGCGTACATGATTTCAAAGGCCGTATTGGTATAATAATCGAGGCCGCGGACCAGGCGCGGGTCGAGGGTAAAGGGAATACCGATGGCCGTCAGATATTCCTGGACTTTGTGGAAATGTTCCTTGCAGTCGTCGCAGAGATTATCCGTGATCAAAGGTACGCCCATCTGCATCATCTTTTCGCCGTCTTCCTTGCAGTCGAGGACGCGGAGAGGGTTCTTTTCCAGGCGTTCGTTGCAGTCGTCGCAGAGCTGGTCCCGTTTGTCGGCAAAGAAATCGAGGAGCTTCTGGCGATAGACGGGACGGCACTTCGGGCAGCCGACGGAGTTGAGGTGCAGGACCAGATCATTGAGGCCCAGTTCCCGAAAGAGCTGGAAGGCCATGGCAATGATTTCCGCATCGACAGCCGGGTCCTTGGAGCCGATTTCTTCGACGCCGAACTGGGTGAACTGGCGGTAACGGCCAGCCTGGGGGCGGTCATGACGGAACATGGGGCCCATGTAGTAGAACTTGTGGACCTGCGGGTCGCCGTAGAGCTTGTGTTCCAGGAAGGCCCGGACGACAGAAGCCGTATTTTCCGGGCGCAATGTCATGCTGCGGCCGCCGCGGTCTTCAAAGGTATACATTTCCTTGGTGACGACGTCTGTCGTTTCCCCGATGCCGCGTAAAAACAATTCAGTACTTTCAAACATAGGCGTGCGGATTTCGCCGAAGCCGTAGAGCGAGCAGATCTGGCGGATCTTTGCTTCCAGCAGCTGCCACTCTGCCGTCTGTTCCGGCAGGAAATCCTGCGTGCCTCTCGGTGCAGTAATAGCCATTTAAACATCCTCTTTTCCGTATATGATAGCACACAAACGGCGGCGCTGGGCTATTCTTTCGGCCAGCGCCTGCACATATGCATCGACGTCTTTCGGCATATACACCTTTTCCAAGGTGTGGCCGTCACGGCAGAGGAACTTCGTCGCCCCGCCCGGTCCGGCTGCCAGGACGGACTGCCGTTCTTCCATCATCTCGATATTATAGGCACTGACGCTGCCCGGCAGGGCATAGCCAATGTTGGCGAAGCTGGCTGCCATGTACTTCTGGCGGTACATATAGTACGGCACATAGCCGCCGGCTGTCAGGATGGACTGACAGAGGCGGACCATATGGCCCGTTTCTTCAGCTGGCGGAATGGCGGCCCGCAATTCATGATGGAATAAGGGTGCCCGTTTTTTTAATGCTAACGTATGAATTGTAACATTTTCCGGGTGCAGTTTGCAAACAATTTCCATATTTTCCTGCATATCTGCCACGGTTTGCCCGGGAAGGCCGGCGATGAAGTCCATGTTGATGACGGAAAAACCCAGTTTCCGGCAGTTCTCATACATGGTGTAAATATCTTCGACCCGGTGGCGCCGGCCCAGGGCATCGAGGAGATGCTGCTGCAACGTCTGGGGATTGACGCTGATGCGATCGACACCGGCCTGGCGGAGCATGGCCAGCATGTCCGGCGTCGCCGTATCGGGCCGGCCCGCTTCGACGGTCCATTCGCGGGCTGCCGGGAAATTCCGGGCCAGCCGCGTCATCATCGCTTCCAGGACCGGCAGGGGCAGGCACGTCGGCGTACCGCCGCCGACGTAGAGCGACGTGACTTCCAGGTCATAGGTCCGGCACAGATCGGCCAGGTCATCGAGGTCGGCCAGGACGGCATCGCGAAAAGCCGTGAGTTCCGCCACCCCTTCCCTGCCGATGAGGCGCGACGGGAAGGAGCAGTACAGACAGTGGCTGGGACAATAGGGAATCCCTACGTAGAGAGCCACTTTCCGGCCCCTGTCGGTGACGTAAGGCCGCTGGAGCCGGGCCATGGCCACCAGGTCCCGGGCGACGGCCGGCGCCACGCAGTACGACGTCTGCAAGGTTTTTTCGGCCTGGTCGGTTGTGAAGCCCTGGTCGAAGAGGTGATGGACCAGTTTCGTCGGCCGCACGCCGATGAGCGTCCCCCACGGGCTGGGGCCGTGGCCGGAAAAGCGGTTGTGCCAGTGGATGAGGCAGTCCTTGAGGGATGCCCGTTCCCGGTCCGTCCCGACGAGGCGGGCCTCCGAAGACCAGGGCGCCCCGCCGTCCTGAAAGGTACAGCCCACGTAGAGATGACCGCCGTCATCGCGGACAACGACAGCCGCTCCGACGTCGCGGATTTCCCGGCCACCGACATAGCCCAGGGAGGCCATGACCTGCCCGACGAGGGAATGGAAGCGTTCCGGCCCGTCATAGGTATAGGTCTGGAGGGCCATCTTATTCGGCTTCTTTCGCAGCTTCGGCTTCCTTGGCCGCTTCTTCAGCCCGCTTCTTCTGGCATTCTTCGCAGTAGCCATAGACCTTCAGCTGATGGTCGACGGTGTGGAAGTGGAGGCGCTTTTCCAGGATCGTTTCCAGCGTTTCCAGGAGGTCGTCTTCACATTCCCAGACCTTGCCGCAGCCCAGGCAGATGAGATGATGATGGAAATGGCCTTCATTGTCGCGGTCATTCAATTCATAGCGGCTGCAGCCGTCGTCGAAATCGAGTTTCTTCAAGAGGTCCATCTGGGTGAACAGGTCCAGCGTCCGGTAGACCGTAGCCAGGCCGATGTCGGGTGCCGTTTTCTTGACCAGCTCGAAGACTTCTTCGGCGCTCATATGGCGGATCGGGCTTTCGACGAAGGCCCGCAGGATGATCTGCCGCTGGGACGTCATCTTGCATTTCTTGAACTTGATCTTTTCTTTCATGCGTTTCATCATGGTATCCATGATTTCTTTCTTATTGGTTTCTGTTCTCGTTGTTTCCATTGTACTTCATCGCCTTTTCTTTATATGTATTGTAAAACCATAAATGTTTACACAAAATCTGTAAGACTGCCGTCACCGGGACGGTAAGGATCATGCCGGCTATGCCAAAGAGGGTCCCGCCAATGAGCAGGGCGATGACGATGACGACCGGATGCAGGCTGATGACGGCCCCCATGACCTGAGGCATGATGAGGTGGCTGTCGATCTGCTGGATGACGATATAGAAGATGATGACTTTCAGCGGCAGGGACAAACTGACCGTCGCGCTGAGCAGGATAGCCGGCACGGCGCCGACGATAGGCCCGACGATGGGTATCCATTCGGTAATGGCCGCCAAGAGGCCGATGACCATGGGATACGGTACGCCCATGACCCACATGCCGAGGAAAGTCAGGGTGGCAATGATACAGCTCATGAGGATCTGGCCGCGGATGTAGCGGCTCAGGACGTGCTGTATTTCCTGGAAGAGGCCGGCCAGATGGCTGCGATAGCTTTCGGGAAAGATATCGACGAAGATCTTGACCATGTGGCCGCCGTCTTTCATGAAGTAGAAAGTAATGATCGGTACGACGAAGAATTCGACGACCGTCCCGGCAATGGCAAAGACGGACTGGATGAGGTTGGTGATGCCCTCGATGCCGTAATTGCCGATCTTGACGAAGGCATCGTTGACGATTTTCTTGACCTGGTCCGGGATATAGAACTGGGTCTGCTCATTTTCAAGCTGCGTCACCAGGGCCGCCGTCTGGCTGACCAAATCGTTGAAGTTGGCTGCCAGCAGATTGACCTGGATGACCAGCGGCTTGACGATGATATTGGTAATAATCGTCACGATGACGATGAGGATGACAAAGGAGATGAGGATGGCAAGGTCGATGGGTACATGACGGCCGGTCAGGCGCCGCAGCCCTTTGATGACGCCATCGCGGATAGGCATGAGGATGAACGTCAGGATCAGGGAAATGACGACGGGCCAGTAGACGGCATGGACCGTGAGGAACAAGGCTCCGGCCAGGATGGCCAGGGTGACGCGCATCCAGAACTCCGCACCCTTATAGGCAACCATGGTTTACCAGCCTCCGTCCAGGAAAGGATTGCCCCGCCGTTCGTCGCCGATGGACGTAGCCGGGCCGTGGCCAGGCAGGACCAGCGTATTGTCAGGCAGGGTCATGAGTTTCGTTTCCAGGCTGTGGAGCAGCGTCTTCGACGAGCCGCCGTAGAGGTCGGTACGGCCGACGGAATAGCGGAACAACGTATCGCCGGAAAAGACGACGCCTTCACCGTACAGGCTGAGGCCGCCCGGCGTATGGCCCGGCGTTTCCAGGACTGTGAAGTGCAGATGGCCCAATGTCAGTTCATCGCCGTCCTTGACCAAGTGGTCTGCCGACGTACATTCGATGGCCTGGCCCATGAACAGGGACAGGTTATTGTGCGAATTGGAAATGAGGTCGGCATCGCCGGCGCCGACGTAGACCGGTACGTTCTTGCGCTGGCGCAGTTCCTGCAGGGCGCCGATGTGGTCGGCATGGCCGTGGGTCAGGAAGATGAATTTCAGCGTCAGGCCGTGGCTGGTCAATGCCTTGTCGATGGCGGGATAATCCCAGGCCGGATCGACGACCATGGCTTCTTTCGTATCCGTGTCGTAGACGATATAACAATTGGTCATGATGGGACCGAGTTCCATACTGATATATTTCATGCTCATAAGTATACTTCCCCCTTAAAAGGTTTTCTGGCTGTCCAAGAGGATGGTCACAGGCCCGTCGTTTTCCAGGGATACGACCATATGGGTCCGGAAACGGCCTGTCGCCACGGTGACGCCGAAGGCGCGGACAGCGGCGACGAACTGCTCATATAATGCTTCGGCCTGTTCGGGCTTGGCCGCTTCGATATAGCTGGGACGGCGGCCGTGACGGGCATCGCCGTACAGGGTGAACTGGGAAATGACCAGCATCTCCCCTCCCTCGTCGAGAAGGGAGTGATTGAGTTTGCCCTGGTCATCTTCAAAGATACGCAAGTGGACGATCTTGTCGGCCAGGTAGCGGACGTCGGCTTCCGTATCCTTGACGGAAACGCCGAGGAGGACCGTCAGGCCGCTGCCTGCCTGGCCGGTGAGGACGCCGTCCGAGGTCACGGAAGACGTCAGGGTCTTTTGTACGACAGCTCTCATGTCTGGCTCCCTCCCGTATAGCGTTCGACGGCGTAGACATCCTTCAGGCGGCGTATCTTGGTGGCCACGAATTCAAACTGGGCCAGGTCCTTGATGCTGATGCCCATGTGGATGGTGACGTTCTTGGTGTCGCTGGTCTTGGCGTTGACGCTGAGGATGGAAATCTTCATTTCCGCCAGGGTGGCCATGATTTCGGCCATGATGCCCGTGCGGTCGTAGGCGACGATTTCCATGTTCACTTCAAAGCGTTCGTTGCCGTCGTAATCCCATTCGACGTCGATGAGGCGGTCTACGTCGTTCTGGCCGTGCGTGACGTTCGGGCAGTCGGCGCGGTGGACCGAGACGCCGCGGCCGCGGGTGATGAAGCCGATGATGGGATCGCCCGGTACAGGGCTGCAGCATTTGGCCAGGCGGACCAGCAGGCCCGGTTCGCCTTTGACCAGGATGCCCGTGCCGTTGTGCTTGACGGGTTTCTTGGTCTTGAGTTTTTCCAGGGCAGCCAGGCTGTTGGTCTTTTCTTCCTGCTTCTGCAGGTCTTTCTTGTGCAGTTCCAGGAGCTTGATGAGGACTGTATTGACGGCAAAGCCGCCGTAGCCGACAGCGGCGACCAGGTCGTCTTCGGAGCCGGCGTTCATCTGCTTGGCCACACGGCCCAGGCGGCCGCCGACGTTGAGGGCTTTCCAGTCGTGGCCCAGGCGCTTACATTCCCGTTCCAGCGCATCCAGGCCCTTGGCGATGTTTTCTTCGCGGTTTTCCTTCTTGAACCAGCTGCGTATCTTCGAGCGGCTTTCCGAGCTGCCGACGATGTTCAGCCAGTCCAGGCTGGGCTTTCCGACTTTGGACGTAATGATTTCGACGATGTCGCCGTTCTTCAATTTATAGTCCAAAGGGACGATCTTGCCGTTGATCTTGGCGCCGACGCAGCGGTGGCCGACGTCGGTGTGGATGCGGTAGGCAAAGTCGATGGGGATAGAACCCTGGGGCAGGTCGATGACGTCGCCCCGCGGCGAAAAGACGAAGACTTCGTCGGAAAAGGCGTCGAGCTTCAGGGCGTTGACGAATTCTTTCGGATTGCTCGTGTCCTGCCATTCCAGGAGGTTGCGCAGCCAGCCCATCTTTTCATCGAAAGCGTCCTTGTTGGCCGTCTGGTTGCCTTCTTTATAGCGCCAATGGGCGGCGACGCCGTATTCGGCGATGCGGTGCATTTCCCAGGTGCGGATCTGGATTTCTACAGGCTGCCCTCTGGTCCCGATGACTGTCGTGTGCAGGGACTGGTAGTTATTGGGCTTGGGCATGGCGATGTAGTCCTTGAAGCGGTACGGCAGTGGCTTCCACAGGCTGTGGACGATGCCCAGGACGCCGTAGCAGTCCTTGACGTCGTCGACGATGACGCGGATGGCGAAGAGGTCATAGACCTGGCTCAAGTCGCGGTTATCTTTCTTCATCTTTTTATAAATGCTGTAAAAATGCTTGGGCCGGCCGTTGATTTCGCAGTGGATGTGGGCATCGTCGAGGGCCTTCTTGAGGACGTCGATGGCTTCGTTGACGATTTCTTCGCGGACGTGGCGCTTCTGTTTCATCTGGTCGACGAGGTCGTAGTACTTGTCCGGTTCGAGGTAGCGGAAGGACAAATCTTCCAGTTCCCACTTGATATTGAAAATCCCTAAGCGGTGTGCCAGGGGGGCAAAGATTTCCAGCGTTTCCTGGGCAATGCGCTTCTGCTTGTCGCTGCGCATGTAGCGCAGGGTACGCATGTTGTGCAGGCGGTCGGCGAGCTTGATGACGACGACGCGCACGTCCTTGGCCATGGCCAGGAACATCTTGCGCATGCTGTTGAGCTGCTGGTCTTCTTTGGTGCGGTAATTGAGGCGGCTCAACTTGGTGACGCCGTCGACGAGGAAGGCTACTTCCTTGCCGAACATCTTCTTGATATCTTCCAGGGTGTACGACGTATCTTCGACGACATCGTGGAGGAGCGACGCCGTAATGGTCGTCGTATCTATTTTCATATCTGCCAGTATCTGGGCGACGGCCAGGGGATGCAGGATATACGGTTCCCCGCTGACGCGGCGCTGGTCCTTGTGGGCCTCTTCGGCCAGGTTATAGGCTTTGGTCACGTCATCGCATTTGGCCTGGGGCAGGTACGTATGTATCGTGTCGATGAGGTGTTTGAATTCGACATCTTTATCTTTAAATTCCATAATATGAAACCTCCTCACTCCTTGCAGTACAATTCATACGTCGGCGACGCATGAAGATCCATTTTCCCCGCAAGGATAGGAAAATAATAAGCTGGGCCGTCGTCATCATGGCGTATTTTTAGGACGCCGATTTCCCGGAGGACGACGATGGCAGCGTAAATGGTGTGGACGTCATAGCAGTCCCCCTGGGCCGCAGCCAGACGGCGGCGGACCTGCCAGACCGGCATGCCCCAGTCGGGGATGCATTTCTTGAGGGCCATGTAAATATCGACCATGACCGCCCGGTTGAGGACGATGTGGCGGCCTGGCAGGTGGACGTCCTGGATGACCAGCTGCGGCGATGACATGCCATTGAAGTCGTTCCGTTCGAGCTGGAAGGCCACGTCGATGACGTCGCCTTCGACGATGGCGTCGCACAGGCCCGCCTGGGACCAGGCGACACCGGAAAGGCGTGTCCTGTCGGCGCCGCGGGCGACGAGGCGGACGTGCTGCTTTTCCCGGCCGATGGGACGGATTTCCTCTACCGTAGCCCCGCTCAGGGAAAAGACGGGCCGGCTGTTGCCCATGCCATAGGGCTCCAGGCGGGACAGCTCGGCAATGAGGTCCAAGGTCACATCGGCCGGTTCCAATTCCTTGTCGATGTGGACCAAGGGGACGTAGTCGGCGGCCGTCATATGCGCTGCCGCATAGTCCAGCAGGCGCCGGCGCAGGGCTTCGATGTTCTCGGCCCTGACGGAAAAGCCCGCCGCCATGGTGTGGCCGCCGAACTGGATGAGCAAATCCTGGGCGTATTGCAGGGCTTCGTACATGTTGAAACCGCTGATACTGCGGCACGAGCCCTTGCCGATGCCGTCGCGGACGGTGATGACCAGAGACGGCCGGTAATACGTCTCTACCAGGCGCGATGCGGCGATGCCGATGACGCCGACGTGCCAGCCCTCATGATAGGCGATGAGGACGCCGTCGCGGCCCCTCGCCTGCCCTTCGATCTGGGCGATGGCTTCCTGGGCAATGGTGTGCTCAATGTCCTGGCGCTCCGTGTTGAGGCGGCTCAGTTCGGCTGCATCGGCCGCCGCCTTGGCCACATCGGTTTCCAGGATCAGTTCGACACCCTTCGTCGCATGGCTGATGCGCCCGGCCGCATTGAGGCGCGGCGCCGCCGTAAAGGCGATACGGCCGGCCGTGATATCCTTGCTGCTGAGATTGGACGCATCGAGGAGGGCCTTGATGCCCGTCCGCTTCCCTTCTTTCATGGCCGCCAGGCCATGGCGGACGAGGATACGGTTCTCGCCAGTCAGGGGGACCAGGTCGGCAATGGTCCCCAAGGCCGCCAGGTCCGTATAGCCCGGCAGGTCTTCATGGCAGTGATGCTGCCACAGGGCCCGGCAGAGGACGTAGGCCACGCCGGCGCCGGCCAGCTCCTTAAAGGGATAGGGGCAGCCGGCCTGCTTGGGATTGAGGACGGCCAGGGCTGGCGGGATCTGTTCCGGCGGTTCGTGATGATCCGTAATGATCATATCCAGGACCGGCGAGAACTGCTGGACCAGGTCGTGTGACGAAATGCCGCAGTCGACGGTGATGAGCAGGTCGGCCTGCCGGCTCAGCTGCTCCAGGGCCCCTTCGTTGAGGCCATAGCCTTCGCTCTCCCGTTCGGGAATGTAGAACTGCGGCGATGCGCCGAGATCGCGAAGGACGGAATAAACAAGAGACGTCGACGTAATGCCGTCGACGTCATAGTCACCGTAGATGACGATGCGCTGCTTTTCAGTTATCGCCTGCTCCAGCCTGATGACGGCATTCTCCATGCCTTTCATCAGGAAAGGATCGGCCATATCGGCCAAAGTATCGTGAAGAAAATGGTCCCCTGCCCGGACATCGGCGATGCCGCGGTTGGCCAGTACCTGTGCCAAGACCGGGGATATATGTAATTGTGCGGACAAGGCCTCCATGAGCCCCTCGTCGGGACTGCCGAACTGCCATCGTTTCTCCATAGCTATCACGACACATTCTCAAGAATAATCACTATCAATAAATCAACTATTATTTTATCACTTTCTATTCTCAAAATAAAGACTAAATCTATGGCTACTTGCCATTATTTGTCAATTTTGAGAAAGTTTAAAGTTTGTTTAAATATGGCAGGCGTAAAAAAAGCGCTGTCCTATGAAGACAGCGCTTTTTCTGTAGGGGGCGCCACGTGGGCGACCCGTTTCGGTATCTGGGTGAATTCTCTACGAATCCGGATGGGAAAATCCATACATATCCAGTTGCGGGCTTGCCACGTGCAAGCCCCTACAGGCCTTACGACAGGAAATCTGTAGGGGTCGCCACGTGGGCGACCCGCCTCGGTACCTGGGTGAATTCTCTACCGAGCCGGATGGGAAAATCCATACATATCCAGTTGCGGGCTTGCCACGTGCAAGCCCCTACAGGCCTTACGACAGGAAATCTGTAGGGGTCGCCACGTGGGCGACCCGTTTCGGTATCTGGGTGAATTCTCTACGAATCCGGACGGGAAAATCCATACATATCCAGTTGCGGGCTTGCCACGTGCAAGCCCTACTACAAACTACAAAATCACGATTCGGCTACAGCCGGCGCGGAGACGGCGTTGTGGTCGGCAGCAGGGTTGATATCTTCTTTGGAGATAGTCAGGCGGTGCTGGGCAGCCTGCAGGATGAGGTCGGCTGTCTTGACGATGCCGTAGTCACTGGATTTGAGACTCAAGTCGTAGTTGGCGCCGTAGCCCCAATAGGAATCGGTGCAGTACATGCAGTGGTCGCGCCGTTCGTGGTTGACGTGGTTGCGGATCTTCCGTGCCTTGTCGGCATCGACGTGTTCGCGGAGCATGATGCGCTGGATGGCCCAGTCCGGGTCGGACGAAATGAAGACGTTGAAGGTATTCGGCCGTTTGCGCAGGATGTAGTTGGCCAGGCGGCCGACGATGACGCACGACTTCCCTTCTGTCAGAGCCTGGATGACTTCGGATTCATCGCGGAACATTTCCTGCTGCTTCGATTCATAGCCCGACGCGTAGTGGATATAATCGTCATAGACCTTGGTCAGCAAGGGGCCGAGCATGCGCTTGCGATCTTTGCACCAGGCGGCGAAGGTCTGCGGATGTTCTTTACGGGTCAGGTTGAGGATTTCCGTATCGTAATAAGGGATGCCGAGCTTACGGGCAACGAGCTTGCCGATGTTGCGGCCGCCGCTGCCGTATTCACGGGAAATGGTAATGACCAAGGGACTTTCTGTATCTTCCTTGATCCAGGCCGGATGATTTTCGCGGCCTTCGATTTCACCGATAGCATGGTGACGGAAGAGCAGGTGTTCAATCGGCCCGGCCATGGTGCAGCCCAGGAGGATCAGGGCCAGGCCGACGACGGCATTGACCGTAATCGGTTCCGACAAGATGATGGCCGACAAGATCAAGGCGATGATCGGTTTGATGAAGAAGGCAAAGGATGCATTGGACGGACCTGTCAGTTCGATGGCCTTCATGAAGCACAGATAGCCGAAGCCCGTGACGACTAAGGAACAGTAAATAAGGGGCCATACGGTCTGGGAATCAATACCGGCCACGATGGGGTCGCCGTGGAACAAGAGGATGAAAAACAGGAAGACGCAGCCGATGAGGAAGCTGAAGGCGTTTTCTACGTTGCCGCCCAGTTTTTCAATACGCAGTTTCCCCAATGTCGTATAGAGGGCAAAGGAAATAGCTGCCGCCAGCGACACGAGCAGGCCGATATTCCCGCTGCGGATGATGGCCATGGGATTGGCGACGATGACCAGGCCGATGATACTCAAGACCAGGGTAATGGCCTTCTTGCGGGTAAAGGCTTCGTGAATGATGAAATACGAAAAAATCATGACAAAAATCGGGTTACTGGAGAAAACGATAGCTGCCAGGCCGGCATTGGCCATGTTGACCCCGATCTGGAAGAGGATCATGCTGAAACAGATGTTAATCAGCCCGAGGACAGCCAAATAGCCCCAATCGGAACGATCGAGGTGAATGCTGCGATTCTTCAAATCGCGGACAGCCAGCGGCATGAGCAGCAGCCCACCGACGAGGAACCGGAGAAAGGTCAGCTGGAAAGGCGTGAACGCCGTCCCGGCAATCTTCAAGGAAATTTCCATCGTACCAAAGGCTATGGCTGTCAGAACAATACATAATGTACCCATTTTAGATGACATACAGAAAGGCCCCTTTCAAAATGGTTATAAAAACACGCTTTATTATATACCTATTGAGAAGGGATGGCAATAAAAAAGGAGCTGTCGCAGTGCGACAGTTCCTTTTTAGCAGTTAGGGTTTAGGGGTTAGGGGTTAGCAGTCGGCGGCTAGCAGTTAGCAGTCAGCCGTTAGGGGCTAGGACTTAGCTACAAACTACAAAGAGAAAAGACCCCGCATGAGGGTCGAAACCTTCATGCGGGGCCTTGCTTCTATTCTTATGCAGCGAGTGCAATCAAATTAGTCTTCAAAACCCTTCTGTAAACGTACATAGGATTCGCGACGAGCTTTTGCGTCTGCTTCTGTCTTAGCATAGAGAGCGTCTGCTTCTTCCGGGAAGCCTTTCTTAAGGGAAGCATAACGAACTTCACCCTGTAAGAATTCCTGGAATTTGCTGTAATCCGGTTCTTTGGAGTCGAGGCTGAACGGATTCTTGCCCTGAGCTTTGAGATCCGGGTTGTAGCGGAAGAGATCCCAGTAACCGCATTCGACAGCGAGTTTTTCTTCGAGCTGGCTCTTGCCCATGCCTTTACGGATGCCGTGGTTAATGCAAGGAGCGTAGCAGATAACCAGGGACGGGCCATGGTAAGCTTCAGCTTCAGTCATGGCTTTCATGAGCTGGTTCTTATCAGCACCCATAGCTACCTGAGCTACATAGACATAGCCATAGGAGATAGCCATCATGCCGAGGTCCTTCTTCTTCGTGCGTTTGCCGGCAGCAGCGAACTGAGCGATAGCTGCAGTCGGGGTAGCTTTAGAGGACTGACCGCCAGTGTTGGAGTAAACTTCGGTATCGAGGACGAGGACGTTGACGTCGTGGTCGGAAGCGAGGACGTGGTCAACACCGCCGTAACCGATATCGTAGGACCAGCCGTCACCACCGATGATCCACTGGCTACGTTTAACGAAGAACTGTTTCTTAGCGAGGAAGTCTTCGAGAACCGGTTTGCCAGCAGCTTCTTTTTCGAGGAGAGCCGTCAGTTTGTCAGCGCGTTCACGAGAGCCTTCGCCTTCGTACATGTTAGCAGCCCAGTCGCTGAGTGCAGCCTGGAGTTCCGGAGAAGCAACGGCTTTAGCAGCGTCGAGGTTTTCAGCCAAGTCTTTGCGGACTTTGTCTACGCCGAGGAACATGCCGAGACCAAATTCAGCAGCATCTTCGAAGAGGCTGTTTGCCCAAGCCGGGCCATGGCCAGCAGCGTTCATGGTGTACGGGGAAACCGGAGCGGATGCACCCCAAATGGAGGAGCAGCCCGTAGCGTTAGCGATCATCATGCGGTCGCCGAAGAGCTGTGTAACGAGTTTAACATACGGAGTTTCGCCGCAGCCTGCGCATGCACCGGAGAATTCGAGGAGCGGAGTTTCGAACTGAGAACCGATGACGGTCTTCTTGTTCTGCGGGTTAGCTTTCGGAGCAACCTGTTCCGTACCATAGTACCAGAGATCCATCTTCTGACGTTCTGCGTCGGTGTTCGGAACCATCGTGAGAGCCTGAACCGGGCAGACGTTTACGCAGGAACCGCATTCGAGGCAGTCGAGCTGGTCAACGATGATGGAAACATGATACTGTTTGCCGGATTTAGCTTTAGCAGCCGTCTGGAAGCCAGCCGGAGCAGCTTTGAGTTCTTCGTCAGTCGTGAGGACCGGACGGATGGTTGCGTGCGGGCAGACGAAGGAGCACTGCAAGCAGCCGATACATTTTTCAGCATCCCAGGAAGGAACGTGGAGAGCCGGGCCTGCTTTTTCGAATTTAGCAGTACCGGAAGGCATGGTGCCATCTTCGCGGCCAGCAAATGCGGAAACCGGGAGATCGTCGCCAACCTGTTCGAGCATCGGTTTTGCAACTTCTGTGAAGTACTTCGGAGCCGGACGGCCTTCGACGACTTCGTCTTTAGCGTCAGCCCAGGAAGCCGGATAGTTAACTTCATGGAATTCTTTGATACCAGCATCAACAGCGCCGTTGTTCATGTCAACGACTTTCTGGCCTTTCTTGCCATAGCTCTTGACGATGGAGTCTTTCAAGTATTTAACAGCGTCATCGATAGGAATGATCTTAGCGAGTGCGAAGAATGCAGCCTGCATGACCATGTTGATACGAGTGCCGAGGCCGAGTCTCTGGCCGATAGCGTCACCGTTCAAGGTGTAGAATTTAACATGGTTCTTAGCGATAGCGCGTTTGATGCGAGCCGGAAGTTCTTTTTCCAGTTCTTCGTCGGTCCAGGTGCAGTTCAGCATGAATGTGCCGCCTTCTTTGATACCGCGGAGGATGTCAAAGCGTTTTACATAGGACTGACGATGGCAAGCGATGTAGTCAGCTGCGTCGATGAGGTACGGCATATCGATCGGGCGAGTACCGAAACGCAGGTGAGAAATTGTTACGCCGCCGGATTTCTTGGAGTCATAAGCGAAGTATGCCTGAGCATACATATCCGTGTGGTCGCCGATGATCTTGATAGCGGATTTGTTAGCGCCGACAGTACCGTCAGAGCCGAAGCCCCAGAATTTGCAGGACGTAAGGCCAGTCGTGTCAAGCGGCATCTTCGGTTCGCGCGGAAGGCTGAGGTTGGTAACGTCGTCGTTGATAGCCAGCGTGAAGCCGTTGAGCGGATGTTCTTTCTTGAGTTCTTTGAAGACAGCGAGGAAGTCTTCCGGAAGAACGTCTTTGGAGCCCATACCTGTACGGCCGCCGATAACGTCGATGTTGAGGTTTTCTTCAGTTACGAAGCCAACGATATCGAGGTAGAGAGGTTCGCCGAGGGAGCCCGGTTCTTTCGTACGATCGATGACAGCGATCTTCTTAACAGTTTTCGGAAGAACGTTGAGGAGGTATTTGTTGGAGAACGGACGATAGAGGTGAACGTTGATGGCACCGACTTTTTCGCCCTGGCTCTGCAAGTATTCGACAGTCTGTTTAGCGACGTCGGAGAGAGAACCCATGGATACGACAACGTATTCAGCATCAGGAGCACCGTAGTAGTTGAACGGTTTGTACGTACGGCCAGTGATTTCAGAAATCTTGTCCATGTAGCCAGCTACGATATCCGGCATAGCATCATAGAATTTGTTGGAAGCTTCTGTGTGCTGGAAGTATACGTCCGGGTTTTCTGCAGTGCCGCGGATTTCCGGATGATCCGGGTTGAGGGCACGTTTGCGGAATGCTTCGATAGCGTCCCAGTCAACGAGTTTTTTGAAGTTTTCGAAGTCCATGACTTCAACTTTCTGGATTTCGTGAGAAGTACGGAAACCATCGAAGAAGTTGATGAACGGCAGGGAACCTTTAATTGCTGCCAAATGAGCGACACCACCGAGATCCATGACTTCCTGAACATTGGATTCAGCCAAGAGACAGCAGCCTGTTGCACGAGCAGACATAACGTCCTGATGGTCACCGAAGATGTTCAGTGCATGGTTAGCCAAAGCACGAGCAGCTACGTGGAATACGCCCGGGAGGAGTTCACCGGCAACTTTGTACATGTTCGGGATCATGAGGAGGAAGCCCTGAGATGCCGTGTACGTAGTTGTCAAAGCACCAGCCTGTAAAGAACCGTGGAATGCGCCAGCTGCGCCAGCTTCGGACTGCATTTCAACAACGTTGACTTTGTGGCCGAAGATGTTTTTCATGCCAGCGGCTGCCCAATCATCGACATGTTCTGCCATAGGAGAAGACGGCGTGATCGGATAAATTGCGGCAACTTCAGTAAATGCATAGGACACCCATGCAGCTGCTTCGTTACCATCCATGGTTTTAAATTTGCTCATAGATAAAACACGCTCCTTAGATAAAAGTATACTTTCAATATGGAAAAACCATACTGATAGGCTTAAGAAAGCTATAAAGACGTCCTGTTGCATCCTCATACGGACGGCGCGGACCCTCACCCAGGTTCCATGGATGACTTCTGTTCACGTATCGCCCATACACGTCCCTATCTTGAAAAAAATGCAATGAAAAGCGGGAAGGTTCAACAATATTCAAAAAAGGTATTGCTAATATTCTTAATCTGTAATACTATTATAGTGATATTACAGATTTGCACACCAACATGCCTTTTGAAGCTTGCTGACCATCACAAACCGAACGACTTTGTAACTTTTTCTTACAGGTTAATTATATGCCTAAGTAATGCTAAATTCAATAGGAATGTGATGCTAGTTTATGCATCGTTCAGTGCTATTTTGTAAACGTATACCAATCGAGTGTGTATTAAAGTGCCGATTCGGTGTACACCATTAGTGGAGGTGTTAGTATGGATTTTCATCATCTTAAATACTTTGTCGAAGTAGCCGACAAGAAATCATTCAGCAAAGCCGCGCGGACGCTGCACATTTCCCAGTCCGCCATCAGCCGTACCATCAAGGCCCTGGAAGAAGAACTGGGCGTCGTCCTCTTCATGCGCAACGCCAAAGCCGTTGAACTCACCGATGCCGGCACGATTTTCCTCTCCCACGCCAAGCGCGTCGTCTTCATGTTCGAACACTTGAAGACGGACTTTGAAAACGAATTCAAGCTGGAACAAGGGACGGTCCTCATCGGCCTGCCGCCGATCACGGGCGCACCGATCTTCGCCAACCTTCTGGGGGCGTTCAAGCAGGAATACCCGCAGATCGAACTGGACCTCTACGAACACGGCTCGAAGAAAGTCGAAATCAGCGTCCAGGAAGGCCTCATCGACTTGGGCATCGTCTGCACGCAGCCGAAGGAAAAGGACTTTGAATCGTTCTTCCTGACCCAGGACCCGATGAACGTCATCATCCACCGGGACAACATCCTGTCCAAGGAAAAGACGATTCCCCTCAAGAAGCTGGCCAATGAATCGCTGGTCCTCTACCGCGACGACTTCAACCTGCACGACGAAATCATCCAGCACTGTAAGAAAATCGGTTTCCAGCCGAAGATCGTCTTCGAAACGAGCCAGCGGGACCTCATGATCCAGACCGTCGTCGCCAACCTGGGCGTCGCTCTCCTGCCGAGCCGCCTGTGCCCGACGAAGGAAACGAATCCCCGCGTATCGGAATCGGTCGTCGTCCGTCCCCTGGTAGAACCGGAAATCATGCACGTCCTCTACGTCATCTGGAAACGGGGCCACTACCTCTCCCATGCCGCCCAGTTGTGGCTCGACTTCGTCCGCAATAAGGCCCGCGTCATTTCCAACTTATAAGGCTTATGGACAGACACAAATTCCCTCCTGACCTGACGGGGATCCGCCAAAAGGAGCAGCACGGCCGGGCGGCCCTCTCCCGCCTGCGCCGCCGCTTCTGCCAGGCCTGGCACGGTCTGCCAAAGGCCCAGAAATGCGTCGTCATCGTCGCCCTGCTGGAATTCTTCTGGATCGCCGCCTTGCAGTTCCAGGTCTATGAACTGGCGGACACCGTATCCACCCAGCGCGTCCGCATGGCACAGCTGGAAAAGCAGGCCAAGAAACAAAATAATATGTTATATTCCGCCTCGCAGACACTGGACGATATCGAAAAGAAATGGCACCGCCTCAATTTCCGCGTCCTCGAAAACACCTGGCGCATCGAAGAACCGGAAAAAGACCCGGACTCCTTATGAGTCCGGGTCTTTTTTTACACTCTTCTTTAATTTTTAATTTTCGATGATTTTCAGGAAGGCTTCCGGTTCCGGCAGGGACCGCAGTATCTTCCAGGGCGCGCACTGGGCCAGTTCCTCATAGGAATAGCGGCCTGTAGCCACGCTGATCGTGCGGGCGCCGATGGCTTTGCCGCACTGGATGTCGTAAGGCGTGTCGCCGATGACATAAGCCATCTCGATGGCATCGCCCCAGGCTTCCTTGGCGATGGCCAGGGCATTGCGGGCCAGATCATCGCGATAGTAATAATTGAAGGCGAACCCAGAATGAGAGAAATCGAAGTACTGGGACAGGCCGAAGACGTCCATCTTCATGCGGGCGCCGATGGCGCTGTTGCCGGTCAGGAGGAGCTGCCTGTAATCCTTTCGCTGTTGGAAGAAAGCCAGGTTCTCTTTTACGTGGGGCAGGACGACGCCTTCTTCGGCCTTGCGCTTCAGCCATTTCAGGAGCTTCTTTTCATAGCCCCGGCAAAAGGCATGAACTTCATCGTCTGTCGGCATGATGCCTGTAGCTTTATACAAGAGCTGCTGGCAGATGAAATTATCCGTCCGGCCGCCGGCGGCGATTTTCGGCACGGGCACGTCGGCGCCCTTGAGGTCGTGGAAGACTTCTTCAATGGCGTACAGACCGGCCCGGCCCGTATTCAATAGGGTTCCGTCAATGTCCCAGTATAGTAATTTCACAGTATTCACTCCATCTTCGGGCACGCACTTTGGTCATTACTGTTTGGATACGATGTCCTTCGTATCGCGGGCGATCATGATTTCTTCGTTCGTCGGGATGACGTACATCTTGACCGTCGAATCATCCGTGCTGATGAGGGCATCTTTGCCGCGGACGTTGTTGCGCTGCGGGTCGAGTTTCACACCGAGGTATTCCAGGCCTTCAGCGATGGCTGCACGGTCTTCGATGCCGTTTTCGCCGACGCCAGCCGTAAAGGTGATGACGTCTACGCCGCCCATGGCAGCTGCGAAAGCGCCGATTTCCTTGCGGACCTGATAGTGGAACATGTCGAGGGCGAGCTGAGCGCGTTCGTTGCCTTCAGCAGCAGCCTGGCCGAGGTCGCGGAAGTCGCTGGAAACGCCGGAAATGCCGAGGACACCGGATTTCTTATTCATGAGCGTATCCATTTCTTTCGTCGAAAGGTTGTGGTTGTCCATGACGTTGAGGACGATAGCCGGGTCGATATCGCCGCAGCGGGTGCCCATGAGGACGCCGGCGAGCGGTGTGAAGCCCATGGTCGTGTCGACACATTTGCCATATTTGATGGCAGCCAGGGAAGAACCGTTACCGAGGTGGCAGTTGATGATGCGCAGTTTTTCAACGGGTACGCCCATGACTTTAGCGACTTCGCCAGCTACATAGCGATGGCTCGTGCCGTGGAAGCCATAACGGCGGATGTGGTCTTCTTTGTAGAGTTCATACGGGAGGCCATACATGAAGGCTTTTGCCGGCATGGTCTGATGGAAAGCCGTATCGAAGACGCCGACCTGAGGAACGCCGGGCATGATGGCTTTGCAGGCGTTGATGCCGATGATGTTAGGCGGATTGTGGAGCGGAGCCATAGCCGAGCATTTTTCCAAGGCTTTCATGACTTCATCTGTAATGAGCGTGGAAGCAGCGAATTCTTCGCCGCCATGGACGACGCGGTGGCCGACAGCGTCGATGGCATCCATGGATTTGATGACGCCGCATTCAGCGTCGGTGAGGATGTCGAGGACGAGTTTGACAGCGACTTGGTGATCCGGGATGGACTGTTTGATTTCTTTCTTCTGGCCATTCCATTTGTGGGTCAGCTGCGAATCGGGAAGGCCGATTTTTTCGACCAAACCTTTTGCCATTACTTCTTCATTGTCCATGTTGATGAGCTGGTACTTCAAGGACGAGCTGCCGCAGTTTACAACCAATACGATCATGAAAATTTACCCTCTTTCATTTGTCTTAGAATTATTTGAGCTGGCCAAATACGTGGTCAACTACTTCTTTAGCCAGGGCATCGCCGTCTTTGTACATGTACATGACGTGCCATATCTGGCCATTATCTTCAAAGAAGAGACTCCGCACGATGAGTTTGGCCGGCTGGCCGTTGAGCGGTTCCGTATAGGAAGCGTCGACAACGGTGGTCTTGCGGCCGCTTTCTTCCGCGTCGGTGACCTTCGTTTGCAGATCAGAAACATCCGGTGTCTGTTTCAGCATGGCAACATATTCCTCTGCCATGGCTACAGGCGTCGTTTCGCCAGCCGTTTCGGAAACAGCGACGACATTGATGTGCTTATCGTTGTTGATGTACATCATGCCTTCCCCATTCTGGCGGCTTACATGGGCCAGGTCGAACGGTGTCATGACATAGACTTCCGAATTCCCGGCTTTGAGCTGGACATACCCGAAGCTGTATTCTTCGAGCATCGTCATGTTGCCGCATCCGGACAACAATACGACAGCTGCGGTCATGGCCGCAACTGCTAATAATTTCAATCCTTTCATGCAATCACCTATTTATGCTTTCTACAGACTAGGTTCATTATAGCATAAAAGATTTATAGCGTCACCTAAAAAAAGCGACGAATTGCAAATACTTTCGCCTCTCCCTTGGCAGAAATGAGTATACACCATTGACGTTTCCCGGCCTGCCCCGTATACTTATAACCATTAGCACGATTTTATTTAAAACATATAATACAATTCTCGTCAGGCTATACTTTTTCGAGATTTTGTGAAATTTTGAACATACAGGAGGCTCTATGGAATCCCTTGCCATCATCGCCGAATTCAACCCGTTCCACACGGGTCACGCCCGTTTAATCCACCAGGTCCGCCAGGCAGCCGGCCCGGAGGCGGCCATCGTCATCATCATGAGCGGCGCCTTCGTCCAGCGCGGCGAACCGGCTTTTTTCGATAAATGGCACCGCGCGGCCTGGGCCATCGACGGCGGTGCCGATGTAGTCATCGAACTCCCTGCCGTCTATGCCCTGTCCAGCGCGGCCGGTTTCGCTCAAGGCGGCGTCACCTTAGCCGCCCGCCTGGGCTGCCAGGCCCTGGCCTGCGGCGTCGAAGGCGGAACGGCGGCTGACTTTCTCTCCCTGGCCCGCCGCGCCGAGGGACTGACAGCCTGCCTGAAGGCAGCAAAAAAAGCCTCAGCCGGACAGCAGCTGACTGACGCACTCATGGCCGCGGCCCCTGACGAAGCCCGGCTGCTGCAGCAGCCCAATGCCCTGCTGGCCTTTGAATATGCCCGGGCCATGTTGAAACAGGAACAGCCCTTGACCTTTCTTCCCCTGCCCCGCCAGGGCCGGCACGGCGATTCCGGCCTCGGTGCCGCCTTTGCCAGCGCCTCGGCCCTGCGCCAGGCCATGCGCTGCAGCGGGACAGCCGCCGCCTGTCGGCCTTATCTCACAGCGGCCAGCCTGGCCGGTGCCGAAGACCAGCTGGCCCAGGGCGCCTTCACTGATTACGGCCGCTACGGCGATTTCGTCGCCAGCCAGAACCGCCTGCTGACGCCGGACCAGCTGCGCAGTCTGCCGGCCTTTACGGAAGGATTGGAAAACCGCTGGCACCGCGCCTTCATGGAAAGCGGCAGTTACGACCAGGCCCTCAGGAGCATCAAGACGCGGCGCTATGCCTACAGCCGCCTCTGCCGCATGGGCGCCTATACGCTCTTGCAGCCTTCGCGGGACCTCATGGACCAATCCTATGAGGCAGGACCGCAATATGCCCGTCTCCTGGCCCTCAACGGGCACGGCGCGGCCTTCCTGAAAGGGGCCAAGGGACAACTCCCGATAATCACCAAAGTGCGTTCCGACGCTTCCGGCCTTTCTCCCCTGGGACGGGAGCAGCTGAAACTGGACCTCAAGGCCAGCGACATCCAGTCTTTTTGTTTTTCTAAAGAGGACCAGCGGAAAGGCCATCAGGATTACTACCACTCGCCTCTTTTCTTATCCATCAAAAAATAAGATTACTTTTACAATTGTTTTGTAGCCTAAAATCTGTTATGATATGTATTGTATTTTTAAAATTATAAGGAGGTTTTCCGTGTGTCTTTAAATCTTAATATTTATCAGACCCTGGCTGCGGCCATCGTCGTCTACTACATCGGCGTCTTACTACGCGTCAAGATCAGCGTCCTGCGCAAGTATTGTATCCCTGCCCCCGTCGTCGGCGGCATCTTATTCGCTATCGTAAATTGCATCTTATATACGCAGGGCATCTGGAAATACGAACAGGATACGATCATGCAGAACATCTGCATGATGCTCTTCTTCACCAGCGTCGGCTATACGGCCAGTATCAGCCTCATCAAGCGCGGCGGCGTCATGGTCATAAAAATGGCCATTGTCACGACAATCCTGATCATCTGTCAGAACATCATCGGCTCCGGCCTGGCCATGGCCTTTAACCTGAGCCCGCTCCTGGGCCTGGCAACGGGGTCCATCCCCATGGTCGGCGGCCACGGTACGGCAGCGGCTTTCGGCCCGCTCCTGGAAAGCATCGGCCTCGACGGTGGCGCGACCATTGCCGTCGCAGCAGCTACGTTCGGCCTCGTCGCCGGCGGTGTCATCGGCGGCCCGATTGGCGAAGAACTGGTTCACAAATTCCACCTCGTCAGCTCGGCCGAATCGGAACGCTTCGACCCGTCCTTCAATGCCGGCACCGTTTCGACGCTCAAAGCCGTCGCCGGCAATAAAGAACGCGCAGAAAACGCCATTAAGATTGAAAATAAAATCGGCCAGACCATCGACAACTACCGCTTCATGAACGCCATGGCCCACCTCTTCCTGGCCATGGGCCTGGGCACCCTGGTCAGCGGCTTCTTCAGCAGCATCGGCCTGGTCTTCCCGGGCTATATCGGCTCCATGATCGTCGCCGCCATCATCCGCAACATCGCCGACTTCACGCACGCCTACAAAATCTACCAGCGCGAAAGCGAAGTCCTGGGCAACCTGAGCCTGACCGTCTTTTTGACCTGCGTCCTCATGAGCCTCAAGCTCTGGCAGCTCGCCGACCTGGCCATCCCCCTGGTCGTCATGCTCCTCAGCCAGGCCCTGTTCATGGCCATCTTTGCTTACTTCATCGTCTTCCGCGCCATGGGCAAGGACTACGAAGCAGCCGTCATGACCAGCGGCGTCTGCGGCTTCGGCCTGGGCGCTACGCCGAACGCCATCGCCAACATGACAGCCATGACCGAACTCTTCGGCCCGGCACCGACGGCCTTCTTCGTCATCCCCCTCATCGGTTCGCTCATCATCGACCCAGTCAACGCATCGATCATCACCGTGTTCATCAATATATTCCATTGATGTATGCCATCCCATGGGGCGGCCAGCAGCTAGCAGTTAGGGGCTAGGGGTTAGCAGTTTGTGGCTCGTGGTTCGTGGCCCCTATGGCAGCCCGGCTCTCCTGCTAGGAGAGCTGTCAGCGCAGCTGACTGAGAGGTTAATCGGCGATCTGCCGCCTACGAACTGCGGCACTATCTTTCGGAATTCCCACAAACGGGCCGCCTTAACAGGACGGCCCCTACGGCAAAAGGTCCTGTCGTCTAACGACAGGACCTTTTGCTGGAGGAACGTCCCTTCCGGTCACACGCCGGGAGGGGCTTTTCTGTATGGAATTTTATTTTGCCATCAGGCTGGCTACTTTATTGGCAAAGGCGACGGGATCGTCGGGCATGATGCCTTCCAGGAGCAGAGCCTGATCGTAGAGCAGATTGCAGTAGTCCTTGAAGGACTGGCTGTCTTTGCCCTGGTCGTGGACGGCCGTCAGTTTGCTGAACAGTTCATGCTGCGGGTTGATTTCCAGGATGCGGCGGGCCTTGAGCATGGGGTTGTTGGCAGCGGCAAAGGCCTGTTCCATGGCCAGCGACGGGCCGGCAGCGTCGGCGACGAGGCAGACGGCACCGCTCTTCAAGCGGTTGGACAAGCGGACATCGGCGACTTTATCGCCCAGGAATTCTTTCATGTCCTTCAAGAGGCCTTCATTATCCTTGGCCAGTTCTTCGTTCTTCTTCTTTTCTTCCTTGAAGGCGTCGTCTTCCAGGTCCAGGTCGCCGCGGCTGATGGAGTGGAAGCGGTGGCCTTCGTATTCGCCGATGGCTTCGACGGCGAATTCATCGACCGGGTCGGTCATGTAGAGGACTTCGATGCCGCGGTCGCGGAGCATTTCCATCTGCGGCAGGCCTTCGATGGCTTCTTTATCCTTGCCCGTTGCGTAGTAGATCTTCTGCTGGCCGTCTTTCATGCGGTCGACGTATTCTTTGATGGTGCACAGTTTGCCATCTTTCGACGACATGAAGAGCAGCAGGTCTTTCAATTTTTCGACGTTGTTTTCACCGATCATCATACCGCTGTAAACGCCGATTTTCAGGGATTTGCCGTATTCAGCCCAGAATTTTTCGTATTTTTCACGGTCCTTTTCCAGGTTGCGCTTCAACGTCTTGAGGATGGTCTTTTCCAGGTTACGGCCGATGAGGCTCAATTCGCGGCTCTTCTGCAACAGTTCACGGGAAATGTTCAACGACAGGTCCGGCGAATCGACGAGGCCTTTGACGAAGCGCAGGTAATCCGGCAGGAGGTCCTTGCATTTATCCATGATGAAGACGTGGCGCGAATAGAGCTGGATGCCCGGTTCATAATCGGCATAGTAGAGGTTGAACGGAGCCTTGCCCGGGATGAAGAGCAGTGCCGTGTAATCAACGGCCCCTTCGACGCGGTTGTGGAAGATTTCCATCGGTTCTTCCCATTCATAGAACTGATGCTGGAAGAATTCCTTATATTCTTCCGGTTTGATGTCCGATTTATTGCGCGTCCACAAAGGCTGCATGGAGTTCAGCGTCCGCGTTTCCGTATGTTCTTCTTCCGGTGCGTCTTCGATGACCTTGCCGTCGGCGTCCTTCGGTTTTTCCTTGGTCGTGAAGTCCATGGTGATCGGGTAGCGGATATAGTCGGAATACTTCTTGACCAGGCTCTGGAGGGTCATCTTGTCGGTATAGTTTTCTTCACTGTCGTCGCCGTAGAAGTCCTTGCCCAGGCTGAGGATGATCGTCGTGCCGTGTTTCGGTTTCTGACATTCTTCCAGGCTGTATTCACCGTCGCCAGTGGATTCCCATTTATAAGCCTGTCCTTCGCCGGCCTTGCGGGTGACGACCGTGACTTTATCGGCGACCATGAAGGCCGAATAGAAACCGACACCGAACTGGCCGATGAGGTCCTTATCCGTGCTGTCGGCATCCTGGGATTCTTTCAATTTTTCCAGGAAGGCCTTGGTGCCGGACTGGGCAATAGTACCGAGGTTTTCCATCAAATCCTGTTTATTCATGCCCAGGCCGTTATCGGAGATGGTCAACGTGTGGGCATCGGCATCAGGCGTCAAATGGATTTCAAAGGCCGTATCGCCTTCGAGGAGGTCGCCATTGGTCAGGGACTGGTAATGCAGCTTGTCGATGGCATCGGATGCATTGGAAATCAGTTCGCGCAGGAATATTTCGTGGTTCGTATAAATAGAATGGACCATCAAGTCCAGTAATTGTTTCGTTTCAGCTTGAAATTCATGGGTTTCTTTCGCCATATTCAAACACTCCTTTGTACGATTCTGCCGTAGTGGCGGATACCTTCAGGTACCCTTACACCAATATCATACAGCAAAAAGTCAAATAGTCAAGTATTTTTTAAGAATTTGACCTTTATCGTGTATCCAGTATGCAATTTGAAATAGTGTACCAGATTGTATTATACTATATTTAGCACGTTGGTATGATTAAAAGAGATAGGTATTCGCAGGCCGCAGGGGCTGTCCTGCCAAGGCGGCCCGTTTGTGGGAATCCCATGATCTGCCACCGCCAGCCTGATTAACCTCTCAGTCAGCTGCGCTGACAGCTCTCCTAGCAGGAGAGCCGGGCCGCCCTTTGGGACGGCCCCTACGCAAGCGGTCTATGGGACCCGAACCACTAGCCACGAACCACGAGCCACTAAAATCCACAAGGAGTGATAGATATGCAACAGACATATGGTTTAGAACGCATAGGACTCATGAATCCCAAAGTAGTATACCGCAATATGTCGCCGGCCTGGCTGACGGAACAGGCCCTCTTGAATGGCGAAGGCGTCCTCAGCGACACTGGAGCCCTGGTCGTGCGGACCGGCAAATATACCGGCCGGGCACCGGATGACAAGTTCATCGTCGATACGCCGTCCATCCACGACTACATCGCCTGGAACAACATCAACCGGCCCATTTCCAAAGAAAAATTCAACGCCCTCAAGAGCAAAATCCTGGCCTACTTCCAGAACCGGCCCATTTACCTCTTCGACGGCTTTGCCGGCGCCGATGAGCTGTGCCGCAAGAAATTCCGCGTCGTCAATGAACTGGCCAGCGAATGTCTCTTCATCCGCAACCTCCTCATTCGGCCGACAGCGGAAGAACTGGCCCAGTATGGCGAACCGGACTTCACTATCCTCGTCGCCCCGGGCTTCCAGTGCAATCCGCAGATCGACGGCACCCATTCCCAGGCGGCCATCCTCGTCGACTACGAATCGCGTACCGTCCTCATCGCCGGTACGCGCTATGCCGGGGAAATCAAGAAGAGCGTCTTTTCGGTCATGAATTATTTCCTGCCCAACGAAGGTGTCCTGCCCATGCACTGCTCGGCCAACATGGACCCGGTCACCAAGGAAACGGCCATCTTCTTCGGCCTGTCCGGCACGGGCAAGACGACCCTTTCGGCCGACCCGAACCGCAAGCTCATCGGCGACGACGAACACGGCTGGTCGCCGCGGGGCATCTTCAATTTTGAAGGCGGCTGTTACGCCAAATGCATCAACCTCAACCCCGAAAAGGAACCGTATATCTACAATGCCATCAAGGCCGGGACCCTCGTGGAAAACGTCGTCCTCGACGAAGACACGCGCCATCCCAACTACTTCGACAGCAAGATAACCGAAAATACGCGGGCCGGCTACCCTATCGACTACATCCCCAATGCGGCCCAGCCCGGCAAAGGCGGCATCCCGACGGTCATCATCTTCCTCACGGCCGACAGCTTCGGCGTCTTGCCGCCCATTTCGCGGCTCAGTAAAGAAGCGGCGATGTACCACTTCGTCACGGGCTTCACGTCGAAAGTCGCCGGCACGGAACAGGGCATTACCGAACCGATTCCGACCTTCTCGACCCTCTTCGGCGAACCCTTTATGCCCTTGGCGCCGGATATTTACGCCGGCATGCTCGGCGAACGCATCGAAAAGTACAACACCAAGGTCTACCTGGTCAATACGGGCTGGACCGGCGGCCCCTACGGCATCGGCAGCCGCATGGACCTGAAATACACGCGGGCCATGATCACTGCCGCCTTGAACGGCCAACTCGACAACGTCCCCTACCGTCACGATATGCGCTTCAACGTCGACATCCCCCAGGTCTGCCCAGGCGTGCCCAACCAGATACTCAACCCGCGGGCGACGTGGGACAACAAGAAGTCCTATGACATCATGGCCAAGAAAGTCGCCGCCATGTTCTACGAAAACTTCAAGACCAAGTACCCCGACATGCCCGAAGAAATCATCCAGGCTGGACCGCGGGTGTAGATGGACGCCCGTTCCGGGCGTCCGCAGGCCGCAGGTCGCAGTTCACAGGCTACAGGCCGCAGTTCACAGGCTACAGGCCGCAGTTCGCAAGCCGCAGGCCGCAGCGACATCATAGATGTCGCACTGTAGGGGCCGTCCTAAGCCTTTTTGGCCCGTCAGGTGCCGACCAACGAGAGGCGCAAGACGGTTGCCAAAACGGACAGCTGTAGCTAGGCGGCCCGTTGTGGGAATCTCGTTATCGTTCATCATATAGTTGCCTTTCGGACTTGGCTCAATTTGACGGGACCGCCGATGAAGATCTGCTGCAGTTCCCCTTGTTCGCCGACTTTGGCGGCAATGGCCAGGGTACCGCCGGGCTGCTTCATGTAGCAGGCCACGTTCTTATGGGTCGTGCAGGCCAGGGCCGCGGCGACGGCTGCCGATCCGCTGCCGCAGCTGTTTTCCCAATATAGCGTGTCCGTATCGCGGACGTAGACAGCGGGAATCATGGTCTGTTCCTTCGTATCGCAGAGAATCAGGCCGTAAGCCGGGAAATCCTCGCCATCGACGTAATCAGCCAGGATATGCCAGTATTTCTCTTTATCAATGCCTTCTAAATCAGGCACGAAGTGGACGAAGTGCGTAATCCCCGGCAAATCGACGCGGAAAAAACGGGCCGGCACATCGCCGGCGTCGACGAGGACGCCGCTCACATCTTCGGGATAAGGCATTTCAATGAAGGCTTCGTACAGGCCATCGCCTTTCTGGGCAACCTTAGCCGGCAGGACCGTATCGCAGCCCGAGCAGGATACATCGTATACGCCTTGTGTCCCGCCGTCACAGGCCAGGGCCCAGGCCGCCGCCGACCGCGATGCATTGCCGCAGAACTCGCCGCCCATCATGTCGACGCGCAGGGGCTTGCCCGCTTCGCGGGTCACATAGCCGACCTGTTCCGCTTCGATGCCCGGCAGGGCCAATAACTTCGCCGCCAAAGCACTGTGTTCCTCTTTCGGCACTGGCGTCAACACCAGAATCGTCGTATTGCCGCTAGGGTCGGCTACTAAATAATCTATGGTCATGTCCATCGCTCCTTTAGTCTAGTGAAATATGTTCCTATTATACCATGATTTGGTGAAAAAAGGGCTTGTCGCACGACGACAAGCCCTTTAAAGTTGTTAGTGGCTAGCAG
>ERZ831601.149-NODE-149-length-82090-cov-11.508868_pt1 | contig 82090 bp, 85 predicted proteins | sample MGYA00519578_ERZ831601 | MGnify/ENA primary metagenome ERZ831601 (study PRJEB31850, sample SAMEA3708717) | human gut metagenome | biome: human gut; feature: human-associated habitat; material: faeces | place: China | collected 2014 ... | reverse complement strand
TGATAGTGTTTTAAGCTTATAAGCTAAAGCATATAAGCTATTACCTTTCTTTTATTATTTATTCTTTCTTATATATATTGTATATGTCATAGCGAAATAAAAACTGTATTATTTTTGTATTGGTATTATTTTTGAAACTGTATTAATTTTATATAGTAATATACGCTATGACAAGAATAGTAGTGTTATTTTTCATAAACTGTATTATTTTTAAAAGAAATTATGTTTTTTCTCTTGACATAATGTTCTTGTAAAGTACACTTCCTAGAGTTAAGGAATACGGCTTGGTAGGAGAAGGGCGCACTATCCCTACGATAGGGATAGAACGCACACAACTCCATATATATATACAAAAAAGTAAAAAGAAAGTAAAAATTTTTAATAATAAATACTTCCTGTCACTTTAGGTTTCCGTATTGTATAGTATGAATATCCATCTGCACCTGAATTTATCCATTTTAAATAAATTCAATACACTTTCTACTGGCGACAAGCCGCTTTTCTACCAGCGTAAGGATTTCTCCTAATCTATGCAGTTCCCTGGACCTTAATACCGTAGCCCACGACAAATTATCTGATGATGATAATTTTTTGCCCCCGTACTCTAATTTTAACCATTTCATCCTTTATGTCCGTATTAATAATGCACTTCCCATTATTTCCAGACTAAGGCTTTGCTTATTTAATTATTATGTAAATATATATACTACTAATAATATGTCAATAAGTTTAGGCTTAATGAAGTCTTGCAGTACCTTTAACTCCTGACCAACACCAATCATAGATGGATTTGTACAACTGATGCCGAGGATTAATTTTAGCTTCCCACACTGGATGTTTTTATAGCTAGTCCATACTTAGCTATCGACTCAAATTCGTATAGTATGTACCAATTTGGCGATTTCCTTAATTAACTACTTAAGGCGAGTGTTAATCCAAGCGATTAACCGCTATTCAATTCTTTGCTATATTTAGTATCGTTTTCACTTATACTTTTCTATTTTTTATTTTCACTTTTTTATTTTTTATAAATTTTATACATATATTTAGTGCCATAAAAACATAAAATTAGTATTTTTATACAAAATGCAAAAAAAATAATAAAAAATGTCCGAAAAATGTTTCTCATTTAGATACTATATATAGAGACAGATAAAAGCATGACTACTATATATAGTAGTTAAATAAAAAGAATAATATTTTTTTATAATCGAAAGGTAGGAACATAAGATATGTTTAATCAGATTAGTACATTATGGACAAAGGCAAATATTTTTTTAATGGAAAACGGTTTTGTTGCAAATGCAGGAGTCACCGGAACTGACAAGGTAAAGAAAGTAATAAATCAGGTAATGGAGTTATTTCCTTGGATTGGTTTAATTTTTGCTGTATGGGGCGGTATGAAAATTATCTTAGCCCTTAGAAACGATGGAAACCCAGAGGCAATCAACGGTGGTGCAAGAGATTTAATTGTAGGTATTGCACTGATTCTCTTTAAGACATTATTTGGAGATACAATTGTGAATTTTTTCTAAAATAATTTTAATTAAATTTAGTCCTAGCTTTTATTCGGTTAGGACTAAATTTAATATTTAATGAAGTAAGGAGAAAAAATAATGGGAATATTAAGTACAGAAGGATTTGTAGGAATTGCCAATGATGCTTATAAGATGGTTGCAGACTGTGCTGATATGGGAAATTTAGTAGCAAATGTAGGTACCTTATCTAATTATAATGGTGCTACTTCATTGATTAATGCAATTCAAAATAGTCTGAAACCAGTTGGATTAGCATTAATGACTTTATTTTTTTTATTTAGTATTTTTTCAGATGCAATGAATGAGACTTTTTCATTTGAAAGGTTTGTTAAAAGTTTTACAAGGTATTTCTTTGGGTTTGGACTAGTCCAAATATCCGGGTCATTATGTGATTTTGGAGATGGATTATCTCAAGATATAGCAACTCTAGTCAGTTCAGAATCAAAAAAAGCACCATTACAAGATATATATACTAAAGATAATATAGGAAGTTTTTGGCACGCTATCTTTATTGCAATGATTTTAGTATTATTTGGAAATATAATGGGATTAATAATGAAAATTTCAATGTATTTTATACTATTTTCAAGACTAATAGAAATGGCTGTAAGAGCTGCATTTATGCCTATTGCTGTTGGATTAGTTACAGATGGTGGATGGTCAGGCAGTGCTGGACGTTATATTAAAAAATATATAGCGTTATGTCTACAAGGCCCCGCAATAGTATTAATAGGAACGTTAGGGTCTAAACTGATGGGTGGAGCTGCAAATTTAAAAGTAGATATTGGAACTTCACTTGCAACATTAGGTGGAATAGTACCTGTAATAGCCGTTGGAATGGCAACAATTGGTTTAGCTAAACAATCAATTACAGTATTAAATGATGTATTGGGGGCGTAAATTTTATGATAGATACCTATATAATTGGAGATATTACAGACCGTGAAGCAAAAACATTTGGTATGTTCACAATGAGACAAGCTTTGTGTGGTGGATTAGGAGTAGCAGTATCACTAGCTATGATGTTTGGAGTCCTTCCTAAAGATATGGATAGTACAACAAAAATAATGATTTCCTTTATATGTTGTTTACCATTTTTTCTTATGACTAAGCCATTATATGATATGCCACTAGAGAAAATATTACCTATTTTGATATATGATAATTTTATTTTACCAATGAATAGATATTATATACCAGATGTTAAAAAAGAAGATGCACGAGATAATAATTTTAAATATTTAGATAAGAAAGCAAGAAAAAAGTTTTTTAAAGCAATAAAAAAAGATAGTTATAAAAGTATATACCATTAAGAAAGGGTAGATATTTAATTATGGGATTATTTACTAAAAAGAAAACGAATACTAGTAATACAAATAATGGTCAGACCAATGCACAGACTAAAATGGCTAGTAATAAAAAGGATAGAAAAAAAGCACAAAATTTCATTAAATTCGATGAATTTTTTGAAAATGGCATGATGAGATTTAATAATCAATATGCTATGATGTTTAGTTTTGGTAATTTTTCATTTGAATCATTATCAAAAGCAGAGCAGGAAGAATTTGGAGATAATTATGAGACATGGTTAAATGGATTGCCTGTAGGGGATTCAGTATTTATGTACATAATTAATACCGCAGAGGATGCATCTACTAAATATGACCTTATTAAAATAAGAAAAACACAACCGGGTCAGGAAGAATTAGTAAAAGCATATAATGATGTTCTTCAGATGAGATTAAATGAAAGTACAACTCTCACAAATACACGTAGATTTATTATATATACTACAATATCAAATAGTAATACAGAAGCGAAAGATTACTTTAATTCTATAAAAGGAGATATTGAGACATCTTTCTTTTCATTATTAAAGAGTAGATTAGAGCTTGTTAGTGCAGAAGAGTGGTTACTTATTTTATCAGATGTAATAACACATGATAAGACAAATCCATATTTTATTCTTAATGATAATGAAGAATTATGTATAGATGCTGATGCTTTAAAGAATCAGAATTTAACAATTAAAGATATTATTAGCCCTTCATATTATAGAGTAAAACCAGGATATATTGAAAGTGATGAAGTATATTCAAAAACATATTATCTGCAGAAATTACCTAATTTTTTATCTACTGTATTTATGCAGGATATTATGTCTATGCCATTTGAGTTTACAATGAGTATTAATTATAAACAGATAGCAGCAGATGAAGCAGCAAAATTAATACAGACAAAAATCACTCTTATCAATGGTGAAATTGTAGATAAAGAAAAGAAATCTGGTAATAAAGGATATAATGCAGTTGCTTTTGATACAAACTTAACTCGTGAGAAAGAAAGACTTGAACAGTTACAGTCAGATATGATGGACCGTGACCAAAAATTATTTGGTTTTGGTATGTATATAACAATATTTGGCGATAGCTTAGAAGAATTAAAGGCTAATGGAAATACACTTAAATCTGTAAGTGCTAAACATTTATGTGCAATTAAACCACTTGAATATCAGCAGGAAAATGGATTTAATGCTTCATTACCATTAGGACAGAAGGCAATAAATAAAACAAGATATATGACAACAGAAAGTCTTAGAGTATTTATTCCATTTAGTGAGGCAGACCTTTTTGATAGAGGTGGATTCTATTATGGTATTAATCAGATAAGTAAATCAATTATTGTATATAATAGATTAAAAGGACAGAACTATAATGGACTTATTTTAGGAAGTTCAGGTTCTGGTAAATCATTCTTCACTAAAAAAGAGATTATATCAACATTACTTAATAGACCAGAAGATTATGTATATGTAATTGACCCAGATGGTGAGTATGGACCTCTTGCAAAAGCTTTTGGCGGTTCAGTAATTGATATAGCCCCAGGAAACGGTATATATATTAATCCTTTAGACCTTGATATAGATAATTCACAAGATAAAGGCAATGACCCAATTGTTGCAAAATCTGATGCTGTTGCATCTATGGTTTCAATTATGTTAGGTGCGCATCAATCATTAACACCTTCACAGAAATCAATTTTAAATAGATGTGTAACACAGATATATCAGCCATATCTTGAGCATTTAGCACAGCTTTCACCTGACCCTGTTACAGGAAGAAAGCCAACAATTGATAGAGCGGCTTGTCCTACATTACAGAATTTATTTGATGCTTTATTACAACAGCCACAGACAGAGGCACAGAATTTAGCATTAATTATGGAAATATATGCAACAGGAAATTTTGATACCTTTGCACATAGAACTAATCAAGATATAACAAATAAATTTACTATATATAATATTAAAGATGTAGGAAGTAACTTAAAAGAATTAGCATTACAGGTATGTATAAATGATATTTGGAACAATATGATTGCAAATAAAGCAAGAGGTGCAGGTATATTTACTTGGTTCTATATTGATGAGTTTCATTTATTATTATCAAGTGATACATGTAGTGAGTTCTTAAAGAGTATATGGAAACGTTCACGTAAATGGAATGGTGCAGCTTGTGGAATTACACAGAATACAGAAGAATTACTTGCTTCTCCTGCGGCTCGTGCTATTTTAAATAATAGTGCTGTTAAAATATTACTTAATCAGTCAGCAATGGATATAAGTATTTTAAAAGACTTAGTAAATCTTACTGATGAAGAAACAAAATATATTAACGGTGCAGAAAAAGGTTCTGGATTACTTTGTTTAGGTGATAGAGTAGTTCCATTTAAAGACCGTTATCCAAAGAATAAGATATTTGAGCTTATTAATACTACAGATGAAAGTATGATAGCATAATATATTTTTAAAATATAAATATAAGGGTTTGATAGTAATTATACTGTTAAACTCTTATTTTTTTATATTTAAATGCACGAAAACAAATACATTTTACGATACTTATATATAGAAGAAATAATTAATTTTTATAAAAATAAGACTCCATGAAAGTAAAAATAGGAGAAAAAAGACATGTCAAAAAATAATGATTATACAGATTATACATCATTTGGAGAAAAATGGGGAAATTCAAATTCATCAAATAGTTCTTCTCCCAAAAATGATTTTACTAAAAACACAGAAACAAGTTCAGGTATTTTTGGCAATCAGACAAATGATTTTATTCAAAGCCAAATAAATAAAAGTGTAGGTTCTAATGTTAATGATAATATGTCATCAGGACAGGATGATATGACATTAGAAAGAACTCGTGACTTTGTGAATGATTTTGTAAATAAACATACAGGAAATCCTATTGATAATGGTAGTTCAAGTTCTAATCAGAATAATGGACAACAAAATAATCAAAATAATGGATATTCACCTAGTCAGTCTCATTCTAATAATTTTGGACAAAAACAATCATATAATAATGGTAGTAATGATTATAACTATAATAATGGTAGTAGTCAGACACAAAATATAGGTAGTGGTTATACACGAACAGTGAATTATGGTGCAAATCCTGTAGATACATATGTGCCTAATTCAAGTAATTATACCAGAAATGATGCTGTAAATCCTACTGTAAGTAATCCTTATGAAAATTATGGAAATAATAATCCAACAGCCAAAGGTGGATTTGGTGGTAATAATGGAAGTAGTCCTACTTTTGTAACTTTTGATAACGCAAATAACTATGCATCATTTAGTAATAATAATGATTATAATTATGGACAAGTACCAAATTGGAATTATACAGTTAATAGTTCTAATGATATTAATGAACCAATTAAAGTAGCACAACCACAAAGTAAGCCTATTTACAATTATCAAGCTGATAATTATTCAAATGGACCATTTGGTAATATGAATAATGCATATGGTGGACAGAATTTATTATTAAATCCTAATATGTTCGCTGGCAGAATGGGTGAAGCTAGTTATTTTGAAAAAGGATTACATTTAACAGATAGATTTGAAGAAACTTTTTCAGATAGACAAGGACAGCATACAGACAGAGGTGTAGGTACTGTAAAAGGTGGAGTAGCACAAACTATTGCGGCTATGCCAATTAATGAAGTAGTTAATTTGTATAGACAAGGAACTAAACAACAGGATGTAAGGAATTATTATAATACAAATAATATAGCTGATAATTATAAAGTACAGTTAGGCTCTAAAGTAAATTCAGCTGAAGCAACTAAAAAATATAATGACTATGTAGTAAAATGTACACAACATGGTGCGAAGCCAATGGAATATGATAAATTTTTAGATGCTGGAGCAAGAGGCGAGAAAATTGATATAAAAGATTCTCGTGGTGTAAATGTAGATAAAATAGATTTAAGTGATAGTAGAACAAGGAATATGTTTGCTAACGCTAAGTTAGAAGTATCTTCTTCTGAAAATATGTCTAAAGTATCTACTAAATACAGAGAGTATGTTTCTAAATGTAATAGTCATGGAGTAAAAGCCATAGATTATGATAAATTCCTTAATAAAGGAGCTAAAGGCTCTGTTATAAATATAAAAGATAAAAATGGAAATATCTTAGATAAAGTAGATTTAAGTGATAGTAGAACAAGAAATGTTTTTGCTGACGCTAAAATTGAAACAGCTAAATTTCAACAGATAGCTCATAAAAATAGTACAGTAGAAAATTATGGTCGTGGAAAAACATCTAATTATGACTTTAATCAGATGCGTCAGAAGAACTATGAGCAATTAAATAGGAAAATGAAGCTTGATGGTTTTAAAGGAACTGACAAGCAGATGAAAATGCTTAGAGCAAAAGATAGAAAATTAGACAAAAATAATATGTTTAAAGATTTATCTGATGCTGATATTAAAGAAATAGAAGATTTTGTTGAGACAAATGGAGCTAATTTAGGTGTATTTAATAGTAGAGCTGTAAATAGTCAAAGTGCAAAAGGTAGAAGTCTTGTAGCAAATAAATTAATGGATGATAGAACCGGAGATGGATTTAGAACTACAAGAACTTATACTAGTATTGCAACTACGGCAGCAAAAACATCAATTAAAGCTGGACGAAAAGTAGCCAATAATCGTGTGCAAAAGGCTTTAGACAAACTTGAAAGAAATTATAAAGCAGGAAATATAAGTTTATCTTCATATAATGATAAAAAAGATGTTTTAAAAGCCAAAGGCGATGTATTAGATAAACAGATTGATTTAGATAAAGTTCAAAACCGAAGAGGACGTATTGATAAAAGAAAAACACAATCATATAAAGAAAAGAAAAAAGAAATCAAAGATTTAAAGAATGTTCGTAAAGATAGTATTAAGAAACAAAGAAGAAATAGAAGAGATGAAAGACGTTCTCCAAGTGGAAATAGAAAATCATGGTTACAAAGAAAAAGAGATTATCATAAAGAGTATGTAAAAGAATATGGTAAATTCCCACATAGATTAAAAAATAATTTTATTGGTGGAATACATAATATTGCTAATGGAATAAAAAATATTCCTAAAAAAATCGTATCAGGTATTAAAAGCGGATTTAAAGCAATAGGTAAGATTATTACAAAATTCATAGTACCTATACTTATTGGTCTTATCATAATTATGGTATTTACTATGATAATGATATTCATTATGGGAGTTATTGCAAATATTTCATCAATGTTTTCATGGGGCAGTGATGGAGATGATAACTTAGACAATAACCAATTCCAAACATTAAATACTATATCAACACAATATGAAAATGATACATTAATTCCAAGTTATAAAAATGCTGCTAAAGATGGAGCTGATTTAACAGGTCTTTATTCAAGTAGTGATAATTGGAATAAAAATGTATATAATGAAGTAGACATTACAGATATAAAAGATGAAAATAATAAGCCAACAAACTTCTGTAACTGTTTACAAATCTTTACACTATATAGTTATTATAGACAGCAACATAATGATTGGCAGTCAGATAGTCCACAAAAGATTTTCGACCAAGATATACAAAATATAATAGATTTAACACATGGATATGATAATGTTACATATACTGATGTATACCATAATGATTTAAGTGGATGTAATAATATTAAATATCATAGTGATTTAGTTTATAGTAAAGCTAATTATTATGATGCGAATAAAACTTATACTTATAATTATGATGGATATACATGGACAGCAACAGGATATTTAGACACACAAAAATTTGCAAATGATTTTAGTGCATGGTCAGCAAAATGTATTAATAGAAATAATAATAATGCTGCAAATTACACAAAAACTATAACTGATGATGGCTCTGATACTTATAAATATACCATAACATTAAATAGAACAGAACAAGTTCCTGTTTATAGAACGGCCCCTGTATATGGTCAAAAGTGGGTAACAAAATATGAAACTAGTACTGTTATAAGTGCAGATACTAAATCTTCAAAACAAGGTTTATGGGTTCAATCTAGTAGTCATTCTCTTTCTACTAAAAATAATAGAAATACTATCGCAAATGATACAAATTGGTCATCAATGACAGCAGCAAAAAGGCATAATACAAGTAATAGACTTTATACACAAAAAGAATTACAAGATTTAGGCTTTAATATTTCTGCTCCAAGTGGAAACCCAAATAGTTCATGGTATTCTGGTGGTTTAGGAGAATACATATATTATAGACCTGTATATGCAAGTAATGGAAAATATCAGTTAGTAGGATATAAATTTAAAGATGTTTCAGGGTACGAAACTGTACAAACTGGAACACAACAGGTTTTAGACCATTATGACACTAAACCGGTTCAAAAAGTATTAACTTATCCAATACCAACAACAACTTATAAATGTAAAGGACATTGTGCTGGTCATGTTAAAGTAGCAATGGATTTAACAAATAAATCAGATATTAGAAATATTAATGGAGTTATGGGATTAACAATTCCTACAACTCGTTATAATGTGTTATCTGAAGATGAGATTAAAGAAGTTGAAGAAATGATTGGTACATATGATACACATTATGTAGATGGTGTTACAAATTGGAAAGAATTTAATGTTTACTTTATGGGTGCTGAAGGTTGGATGGATGATGAAGCAATAAAGAATGTTGTTAATTCATTAGGTACTATAACAACAAATAATGGATTAGTTCCCGCGGGTGGTGGTGCCCCTGGTATTATAAATGCAGGTACAACCGAAGGAAAACAAGAATTAATAAATCAAGGATTATCTTTATGTAATGGTGCATTTGTATATGGTCATAGCGGAAGAGGAAACTTATATGCAACTGGCGGTAATACAGACTGTTCAGGATATGTAAGTAGATGTATATTCCAAGCATTAAAAGCACAAGGAGTCCCTGATGATGACCCTAGAATGGTAGCTATCAAACGAGTTCCAACAACAGTAGATTTACTTAGAACTTGTCCTAATGGATATGCTGCAATAGGTGGAGATGTTAGCAAGTTAGCTCCGGGTACTGTAATTGTTAGACAAAATCAGTCAGCAGATGCAGGAAGTAATGGAACTACTGGTGCTAGTAACCATACAATAATTTATATTGGACCTATGGATGTAGATGGTGATGGACAGATGGATGAGGGTGGAAAACCATATGTACTTGAATGTACAACAAGTGGTGGTAAAAGTGGTCCTATGTTCCATACTAGAAACTGGTCTTATCTTAATCAATATGGATATTACTGTAATTGGTTATAATTTATAAAAAAAGTGAATATTCAATAAAAAAATACCACTTATCAATTAAGATAGGTGGTATTTTTATGTAAATGATATGATTAATTAACGGCTATATCATTATAAGTAATATTTTTTTGTGCAATAAATTTTTTCATTTTACGTCTACGTTTATCATAATTAGCACGTTTAATTCCTTTTCTTTTCTTTTCATCCTCTAATACTTCTGTAAGCTCATTCCATTTATCAATCAAATCCTTCTTGATTAAATTATCTTCAAAATGGGTTTCATTAATTTTAGCTATATTTTTTCCATTAATTTTATATGCATTATCAATTTCTACAATTTCACCATTAGCAGACAGTACATCATGACGAGAATTAAGTTCTCTGTATAAATCAACTTCCTGTCTATTTATAACTGTTTTAAAATAAGAATATCCTAATCTTCCCTGAACTTCTTTTGCCTCATCCATTTGATATAAATTATTATCATATACTATTGTATTATCAAATAATATATATTTAAATGGTTTCCAACCATTGAAGCTAGACATAATACCTATAAAACACATCTGCTCGAAATCATCTGCATCATCAGTATTCTTGACCTTATTTTCTACTACAAATTTTCTTTGCTTAATATAAGGCATCATTTTGTTAATTGCTCTTGTAATCGCTTCATCACATAATCCATTATCATAAGCCTTACGTATGTCTACCCAATCCCAGAAATCAGTTTTGTTTTTAATAGAATTTAAATCAACAATCATTATAATTCTCCTTAATATAAATGGTGCTTTGTTTACAGTAAAAGTATTAAGTTGTAAAAAAGGGCATAAAATTCCCTACATAATTAGTATCTGAATTGGAAACAATTTTCGGACACTTATTTTAAAAAAAATTTAAAAAAATAAAAATTAATAATAGAAAAGTCCGTTTATTTACGATACTTATTATGTAGAAAGCAGTACTTTGAATTTTTTAAATTGAAATTGCTGTGAAAAATATAGACAGCGGAGAAAAATTCGCTATAAAAAATATAAGAAAGCCTAATATGGCTGTGGAGGGAAAAATATGTATACAAACAGAAAACCAGGTGTAGAAATTATTTCAGGAAAGCTTCTTGATATTATTGCAGATAACCATATTGTAAAGTTAGAGTATGAACAGTATAAAAGCTCTGGCAAAGGAAATGGCAGCATTGAAACAAAGTCTGCATTAATGGAAGTACCTGACGTAGATTTAAGTCAGTTTCAGGTTGGTGAGAATATAACACTTGTAAAGGTAGCAAATGATAACAAATCATACATGTTAAAAGACGGACAGAGTTTATCACTTAAGACTGGTTCTTATGTAAGTAAAAAAGATGGTGAAACTAAAGATACTGGTATTACAGTTATTCGTGGAAGGCTGGTATTTGCTGGATATAAAGATGAGAAGGGTAATTTTAGTATGGCTGGGACTCCAAAGAAAGAGCATTATGATTTACTTATTAATACACCTGGACAGACACACATTATAAATATTTATAACGGTACAACATCTTATAATTCTAATGCAATTCAGAATGCACAGAATAAATATGATAATATCGACTTCAAAGATAACTTTATAACTGGAACATTTATTACTGGACTTGCAAATGGTGAATATACAAAGCAGGATGAGAAAGGTAATGATGTCCTTTATACTAAGTATTTTGGTATTACAAATCCAAAGACTGATGACCTTACAATCACACCTAAAGTTAAGCAGCAGAGTAAAGATACTCCAACTCAGGAAAGTACAAAATCAGAAGATGGTTTTACAAACATTCCCGATGAGTTAGATGCTGAACTCGATGATATTTTTCAGTAAAAATAATTCTAATTAATATTTTTTTAAAGGGTACTCTTTTTAAGGTACCCTTTTTAAGAACAACATAGTTATTATAGCACAAATATATCATAAATCGTGTATTTTATAAAAATAAAGGGGGATTTATAATAAAAATATGGAACAAATTAATTTTGATGAAATTCTAAATAGTATAAATGGTTATGATGAAGTAACTAATTTTCCTAAAGCATCTTTTTGTTACCAGCAATATATAGAAGAAGATGTAAAAAATCCACAGTTAATAAGAACAATGGAAGTAACAAAATTAGCAGTAGAATTAATATTAGATAGATATAATAATAATTTTGTAAAAATAAGAATAATAACAAAGAGTCCTACAGAACCGGAATTTAGGATATTATGGAGTAATATTTTACGACATATGAAAGCTTTGGCAAATCCGGATAATTTAGATAAAACACCTATATTTATGATGGCAATTGTTTCTAATAAAGCAGTAGAAGAAGCAAAAGAAAATTATGTTGGTAATATTCAAGCAATAAATCCATTTTCAATAACAAGTTATAGTACACAAGAAGATAATAGTAAAAATGATATTATAGAATTAGTATATACAATAGATAATGTTGTTTATGAATTAGACCAAGAGGCTAATTATAATATTCAAGCAATGAAAGAAGAAGTATTACAGGAAGAAGAACAAGCAAAAATAGAAGAATATAATGAAATATTAAATGAAGATTTAGGAGTGCATTATGAAAATAAAAGCTCAGACAGTGAAGAATAATCAAAATAATATGAAAACAATATTTAGAGCAATAATTATTTTTATGTTAATTGCTTGTCTGTTAGTACCTACTTTTGCAACTGTAGTATATGCCGATTCATTGTCAGTAACACCTGATACTCAACAAGAAGCTCCAACAGATGAAGAATTGCAGTATGAAGGTGATATTGATGATGAAATAAAGATTAATGACTCACAAGAAAGTTATAATCAATATAAATGTAAAATTAATTTAAAACTTCATTTTTGTGAAGATGCTGACCAACAAAATATATCATTTTTATTTTATAATGAAGATACTGGAGCAACATATTCAGATATGCTTTATTATAATACAATTTATATGTCTACTACATATAACAAAGATAGAACATATTTAAGAAGTTATTGCTTACCAGCAGGTAATTATCAAATTTCAGCAACTTGTAGTGGTACAGCTAAATATTTTGTATATATAGATAACAGTTTATTAAATGAAGATAAAAATGATTATACATTAACAGATGGTATAGAAATACCAATGTTAGTATACACAAAAGATGATGTAGAAGCTGTAGGAAATTTACAGCAATATTTAGATAATTTTAATAGTAAATGGGAAAAAGTAGGAAATAACGAATTTAACACTTCAGAAGATAAAAAAGAAAATAGTAAAAAAACATTAGGAGAAGATACAGAAACAATTGACTCTGATGAAGAAGATGCTACAAATTCAAAAAGTCTTTTTGATACAATTAAAAATATTATTATATTAATAATTGCGGTTATATTTGTTATTTTTTTAATTATAAAAACAATTAAAATGAAAATATTAAAATAAATTGAAAGTGGGTAATATATATGAGTGATGTAATTCATGTTATTACATGGGCTGATACTGATTATTATTATATAGATTTATCAAAAAAAATGTTTATAAGTTTTACAGAGATAGAAGATTGTTATAGTTATTTAAATTTAAATCCGTCATGTGGATATGTTACATTTGATTTATCAAGTCCGGAAGATGATGATAATTTAACACGAATGTTAGCTAGAGAGGGGTTTTTAGGTGGAATTATCAATGGTCAGATATGTCCTATTGATAAAGATATGTTGGAAGAACCAAGTGCTGATTTCACAAACAATTTAATGTTACATTATAAACAAAAAGAATTACAGCAATATTTTTATAAATCATTATATTATTTTTTTGCACAAGTTAATAATGATGGTTATTTAGTATTAGCATCAAAACAGAATAGAAAAAATAAAGAAACATCTATATTATGTTTTAGTTGTATAAATAATATAGATATAAATTTAGCCAAAACATTATTTAATAGTCAATATGAGCTTATACAATCATATCCTCAAGAAGAACATAATTATTTAGTAAATCCGCAGACAAAACAACAGATAATTATTAATTCTCAAAATAAATAATCATTGTATTTATAGACTTATCTTTAAAAGATAGGTCTATTTTTTTTATTTTAAAAAATTTTTATAAAAAATGTCCGAAAAGTATAACCTAAAACGATACTTAATATAGAGGGGTAAACTATATAATTACTCAAATATTATATTTTCAAAGGAGCAAGATAAAAAATATGTTTTATTACTATGAAGATTGTCCGGTGTGTGGCAACGAAATTGGAGTAGTTGCACACAAAGGAGATATAAGAAGATGTCCATATTGTCATCAATTATATATTGTGAAATATGAAAATAAAACAAGAAAAATTCTTGAAGAGTATCAAGCTTATTTATTAAAGCAGAATGCAAAAGCACACTAATCACAATAAATAACAAATATTATGTTATCTAATGTATTTTAAGGAGAAAAAATATGTCACGTACAAAAGGAAGTACAAACGAATCTATATTTCAAACATTTAAAACAACACATAGTTCATTAAGTCCAATAGAAAATTTAATGCTTGCTGTATATGAGCAGGCGGTAACTGATTTAACATTTTTATTAAAAAGTGGAAAAGAGCAGTCAACCAGAAGCGAAATATCATTTGCTGATATATATAATTTCTTTGATAAAAGTTATTATAATGACTATGTAAATGTAAATGGAAAAGAAATATATAATATAGCAATTACTAATCTATTATCTGAAGATTTAATAAATGAAAGTCAATTAGAAAAAATGGAAAATGACGCTATAGCTCTTGGAGTTGAAGCAGATAGAATTGCTTTAGACAGATATAAGCGTTTAGGTAGCAAGTCACTCACAAATATCGAAGCCGAGGATTTAGATAATATCGAAGTCGAAGATGAATTAGATAATAGAGCTGGCTAAAATAAGGGAAATAATAAAAATGAGTACATATCAAGCTTTATTAAATCATGCAAAAGATTTATATAAAAATAATTTAATAGATAACGATACTTATAAAAGAATGAATTATCAATTAAAAGGCTTAAAACATCAAGCGGATATTGATAAAAATAAAGGTATTATATATAGAACCATTTATGAATTAAAAGATAATAGAACAAATGGTACTTCTAAAATACCACATATTGATAATTATACAGATTTCTTCAAAGTTTTAGCATCTACCGATAAATTAGGTATTTCAAAAGACTTTGATTTAATCTGTATAAAATCAAAGCAAATAGGTAATAAAACAGAAATTTTATCAAAACAAAATGTTCCTTTGGAGAGTTTAAGATTATCAGAAAAGAATTTAGAACTCACAGCATTAAGAAGTACTAAGAATAATGATTTAATAGAAGAACAAGAAGAGTCTTTAGATGATTATTCTTTAGAAATATAAGACAAGTAATAAACTTGTATATATAGGTAAAAATATGTTAAGACGAGAATTAAATGAAATATTAGAAACAAATCCTAAAGCAGAAGGTAAAATGACATGGAATGAATGTCTCGATTATGCAGCAAAAAATTATGCAAAAATCAGAGAATGGCAGTCAATGCCACAAAAATTCATTTCAATAATTCATGATTATGATACATTTATGTCATTTAAAAAAGCATGGGTACAAACATATAAAGATATTTATACTATACCGATTATATATAAATATATAGCAGATTATCAGAGTATTATAAATGAATATAATCAATCAATTATAGAAAAGACTGATAAAGGATTAAAATTAATAGATACACCTTATACATATAATCAAGATGAATTTAATAAATTATTTGCTGTAAATAGTATGATAAAAGATTTTTCTGAGAAAAAATATGATTTTATAAGTTCAATGGAATTTAAGGGTAAGATTTTTAAACATACTATTGCAATGCTATCATCTGATGAAAATATAAGATTAATGAATGAAGGTCAAATTTCTGATAAAACTTTAAAAGCATTACCATCTTTAATTGCTCCATTTGAAGTATATACAGGGATGACACATACAAAAAAAGAAGCAGATGATATTAAAGAAAAAGCATCTTTAAAATATCATGAGAATTTATCTGAATTATATAAAAATATTGGTCTTGAATTACCAGAAGCTACAGAAATGACAACAAAATTAAAAGGTGTTACATTTGATGGCAGACAGGAAAATTTAAAGCAATTATATACAGATTTTACGGATTGCACTAAGATTCCAATTATAGCAGAAAGAAAATATTTTAATGGGGAGCCATGCGTACAAATTTATGCAACACCGGATAATGAAAAGATAGATTTAGGTTTTATAGATAAAACACTAGCAAGTGATATAGAAATGAACTATAATAATGCAAGAGTTGATGCAAAATTTGATAAATTAGAGTGTGTTACAAATAACAAAAAAACAACATACTATGGAACAATATCATTAGTAGTATCACCTGAAGCACAAAAAATTATAGAAAAAGATGAGGACAAAGAACATGTTTTGGAAACAGAATAATAGTGAATTATCTAAAAATGATGTATTACTTTTAAGTGAAATTGCAAAAATAGCGGAATCTACATGGTATAAAGGAATATGTGAAGAGGGAATTAATACTAATGATGAAGTTATAGCTTTAGATAGTGGAGTAAGACAGTTATTTAGAGATTTAGCAAAATTCGATAAAACAGTTATTGACTCTCAAAAACATATAGCTTTAGTATGTTTAGCAAATAAATATGATGCTATTTATCCTTGGAATGATATTATAACAAATATAGGTGGTCATAAATTAACACCATTAGATTTTACAAGTATAAAAGCATCAGATATTAAGACTAATAAAATGATTTTTATTGATAATGAAGGTAAAAATACTAATGATGAAACAAAAGCAATAGGAATATTAAATAATTGTGATTTAGTATCTACTTATATAGATGAAGCATTAGAAATGGAAACATTAATACAATCTAATTACATCCCAAATTTCAGAAAAATGTATGAAGCTATAAATGTTTTAGATGAAAAAACACCACTTATTAGTTTAAATAATAATAAATATTTAGATAAAATAACATCACAATATGGTAATTTATCATCTGAGGAATTATCAAAATATAATAAAAATATATTTGAAACTTTATCTACCTATGATGACATAATGACATTAGCAGATATAGAAAACAAATTTATAGATGAAAAAGATAAAGAAATTAATAATATAATAGATAATTTTGATAGAGACAATATCTAAGCTAAAGCGTAGATGTTGTTTATATATAATTTATTAAAATTATAATATTTTAATGGGGAATTAAGGATATTATAGAAAAGGAAATAAATATATATATGTCAGAATCAAATAAAACTCAAGAGAATGAGAATTTAAAGGATTTAGAACAGCAAGAGCAAGACCATAATTTTTTTGTATATGAAGATATAATAGAGGAAGAAAAATCAACCAAAGATGAAAAACAAGCAGATACAATTGAAATAATTGATGATAATAATTCATTAGACTCTAAAGAAGAAGATATTAATGAATTAAATAATAAGGAAAAAGAAGCAATGGATAATAAAATTAATGATGTAAATATGGCTAAAAATGTATTAGCAGAATTTGGCGATACATTTGAAGCAGTACAGCAATTAAGAAGAGAAATGTCAGCTCATTATAAAGCAGATATGACTATACAAGATGCTGCCAATGCATTAATATCATATACAGAAGCTAGTATTGACCAGTTAGAAGTTAATAAAGATAATATCGTACAGTTGTCTTTAGAAGATGGAAACACAACTCCTTCATATGATGAATTAAAAGAAGCATTAGTAAATAAGTTAGCATATTATACAAATATAGCTAATTCATATGATAAAGATGTACAAAAAGTTCCAACATTTGAAGATATGACAAAGAGTATTGATGAGCATAAAAACGAATTAAATACTCATGAACATAAAATTGCTAAAAAAGTAGATGAATTACAGACACAGATTGATAATATGGCTAATAAGGCAAATGATGTATTTAATAATGCAACAAAAGCCGTATATCAAAAAGGTGCTAATGTATTATCAAATATTGGTTCAAAAGTACATAAGTTACAAGAAAAAGCAGAAACAGCAAAAAATAATATTCTTGGAAAATGGCATGAATTTAAGAATGGTATAAAAGATGCTGTAAACGAAGGTATTAATAATTGTAAAGAATCATATGATAACGCCAAAGCTGAATTATCACAGAAAAAAGAAGATATAGAAGCAAAAGCTCATGAAATAATTGATAGTGCAAAAGGATATACAGCAGATAAATTTGAAGATGTAAAAAATGCTTATAATGATACAAAAGTAAAAGCTTCAATCGCTATGGATAAAGCAGAAGCATCTCATCAGGCTAGAATGACTCGTATTAAATCTATCGGAACTAGTGTTAAAAACTTTGTGTCTGGTATAGGTTCTAAAATACATGCGCAAGCTATGGGAATGTATGGCAATTTCTTATCAAATCAAATACATGACTTAAAGCAGTTACAAGCAACTTATACAAACGAACTTTCTATTATTGAAAATAGTGTAGATAATTTAAAAATGGCTCAGCTTCAAATTGAAAATACAATTTCTGATTTAAAAGATGAGATGAAACACAGAATAGATGAAATACAGCTTGAAGGTCCTGAAGATATGTCAAGACAAATCAGTGATTTAGCAAATGACTTTGATAAGATAATTGTAAATGAGCAAGTAAAACTTAAAGAATTAAAGCAACAGCTTGGTATGGAAAATAATAATCATGATAAGACAAAAGCTAAGTTAGATAAAACTGATGGTATGATTAATGAAAAACAAGACCAATTAGACGCTATTCAAATGGAAATGTAATAATTAATATTAGAAATTAAAATAGTAGAGGAAATATAACCCTCTACTATTTTTTTGTAAAATAAATGTACGAAATTATTTGTAAAATACGATACTATATATAGTAGTAATATTATTAATTATACTAAATAAATAAAGGAGAAAAGTATATTTATAATGAAGAAAAAAAGATTAATCAGTTCAATACTTTTACTTGCATTAACTGGAACAATGTTAACAGGATGTTCACAGTTAGATAGAGTAAAAGATGTAATAAAACCAAAAGAAGAAGCACCTAAAGATTATTCAGCAAAAATCAAGAAAGAAACATCAACTAATATAGTTGATGAAAGTGAATTAGAAACTGGTAATTTTTATGTAATGCATAAAGACAAATTTTATTCTTTAGCTTCATATAGCACTGCTTTTCCTGATGATGTTTCTGACTTAGAAACGGCAGACACAACTTATCATGCATTTTTTGATTTAACACAAGAAGAAAACATTCCTACAATGTTTTTAAAAAATGATGATAAATTGGTATATTATAGTGAAGATACTTTATTGGATTATGTATCATTTGAACGTTTCAGAGATGATGGATATACAATATCTGGTTATAATTATAACATATTAAGTGGTGGCCAAGCATATTTAAGTATGTCAGATGGATTAGATAAAACGGTTGTATTAGATACAGATTTGTATAAACAGTTAAGTGATTTAGGTGTTGCAAATGATTTATTAATAGATAAAGTTAATAAGACAAAAATCACAAAAGATTATATTACTGATGGAATTTTATATGGATTAAAACCTAATCAGGAATGTAATTTACAAGCATATGAAGGCACAATTTATCATAATATAAAAACAACTGCTGAAGTTCATGCATTTACTAATTTTGAATTATTTAGGTCAGCAGAATATACACCATTAAAAATTGAAAACTTATATGAAGTTACTATTCCAAAATATTTTAAAAATGGATATTATTGGGTTAATGATATAGGAATGGTTAGAATAATTACTAGTGGAAAATCTTATGTTTTAAATGATTTTGATAGTTTTAATAATCCTATTCTTGAAGCTATTGAAGATTATGATGGCACAATTAAATTGCCTCAAGTTTATTCAGAAGTTTCTGAATTAAATCAATATAAATCAGAAACACCAGGGGCTTTAGGATATGTAGACCCAGAAAGTGACACTACCACTACTGACTCTGAAAAAACAGATACTAAAAAACCTGTTATTGGTAAAACTAATACTAAATACTTTAAAGTTACTGCAAATGATACATCTGGTACAATATATATAAATAGTGATGAAACAGATGGTAATGTTATTCTTTATACAAATACCGGTAAAAAGACTTATGCAGAATATAAAACTGATGCAAAGAGATATGAAATAACATTAAATGATAAAGACATAAAAGACACTAAAGAATTTGTAATTGCCACCTCTGGTTTTGCAGAAAAATTTGAAATGAGTACACCAGAAGGATGGAAAATTGAAAACACAACAAGAGATAAGGTAAAAGACTTTGTTAATAATACCTCATCTAAAGGTGAAAATGAAAGGTAAATTGAAATATGAGCGCACAAGCATTAGCTAATGCAGTTAGTATGGATGAAGCTTTTTTTAGAGCAGTAGTACAAAAATTGTACGAGGTTGTTACTAAAGATGGTGATGATGCTAGAACTGCTATGGCAAAACAACTTATGAGTACATGGGGAGCTAAAAATTATGATGAGAATGCATTACAATTTGTAATGCTTTCTCCAACTCATGCTTCTACTGTTGAAGAACAGTTAAAAAATGAAAAAATTGGATATATGACATTTAATGATAATTATGGTAATAAATGTTTTATAGTAAATGATGAAAATAAAGATAAATTAAATGACATTATTATGAGTACTATAGGTTTTGACCCTAAATATAATAAGGAATTAACTGCTGAAAAATTCCTAGAATATGCTCATGATAATAAGACAGAAGATATAATCAGCATTGAATTTAATGATGAAAAAGAAATGATTGATTTTAAAAATAAATGTTATGCTGGCAGAAATGGATTTGTTGTCGCAGATTATCAAGTAAATAATAATAAATTTGTAGTATTAGCACTTGCAAAAGATTTAAAAACAGACAAAGCAGGTGTAGATTTTATCACAGCATTAGCTTCAAAATCAATTTCTGATATACAAAAAGGTTCAATGGCAAATGATTTAAATTCAGCACAATTAAAGTTATTAAAAGATGCTGCTATTGATTATGATGCTACAACTGTAAAAACAGCATTAAATAATATTACTAATGGGGAAAATTTTGTAATTGGAAATGAAAGAAGTAATAATTCTCCATATATTGAATTTGATGCAGATAAAAATAGTATTACAATTTATGATTATAATGAATCATCAAGGTCATATGGTATTAGTCAGGAATTTGATTTATCAGATTTTGATGTATATAATGCAAAAGATAGGGCTGCGATAAAAGCAACATTAGCAAAGTATTTTGATGCTGTAGAAAATGCAACTATTTATAAACCGGAAGAGTTTACTAAACATTTACAAAAAGATAATGGGACATTATCAAATGAGTATAAAAAGAGAAGATTTAAAGAATATGATAAGATTTTTAATAATGAAATTGATGAAATAAGTCCAGAGAAACTTTCAAAATTCCAAAAAGGTAGACCAAGTTATGATACAAATTTATTAAAAGAATATACAGATATTATCACAGCTCAAAAGCAGTATTTAAAAGATAAATATAGATTAAATGATTTAGATTTGGATAATGTTATAAATACTCTAGTAGTACCAAGTCAGTTATTAGAAGAAATAGGTAAAGAATTACCGGAAGAAACAATAGAAAAATTAAAAAATACTAAATTCATAGATAGTGAAGGTAAACAAAGAGACTTATATAATACATTTTTAAATAATAGTAAAGATAATGAAGATTATACAGGATTTGATAAAAAACAATTACCAAAAGAATTTGTAGATATTATTAAGGAAACAAACAATGATACATTAATATTTAAGACAGAAAAAATTAATGCTATTGCAGAACTATTTAATCTGAATTGTATAAATATTGATAAAATTCATGAAATAATTGATAAGTCTATTGAGTTAGATTGTATGGATAAAGATATAAGAGCAGAATTACATGAACATTTTAAATATGCTGTAACAAAAGATGAAATAGCAGAAGAATTGGATAAATTAATATCAGATTATGCTTCTAAAACTGATGAGAAAAGTAAACAAAAATTAGAAGTATTCAGAGATATTAAAACGAATATAGAAAAAACTGATATTAAAAGATATGATGAAGTTGAAATTGATGTTACTAAATCTCAAGTTCAAGAGAAAGAAAACGAACACGAAAGAGAATAGTTGTCAATAAAATAAATTAAGAGAGGATTTTTCCTCTCTTTTTTTATTTTATATACTCGAAAATTGGTCTTATTTACGATACTTATTATAGAAAATATATTTAATTATTTTCTAAATAATATAGAAAAGAGGATTAAAACTTTGGGTAAAAAACCAGCAGATAAGTCCTATGTTAAACGAGAAAAAACTATAAAAGAAAAACAAAAAGAATTTGGTAAACAGACCATACTCCATGCAGCTATAGCAATGACCATTACAACTTTTATAGGATTAACAGCGGGCGCAGCCGAAGAAGTAAAGCATTATACTTTTTGGCAATCTATTTTTCAATTACCTACTATTTTATCAGATAATCCATTATATGCGTTTCCAATTACATCTACAGGAGTGTTAAGAGCAGGAGCTTTAGATTTATTAATAGGTGTAATTTTAGTATATTTATGGTCTATTGATAGAATGAAACAGCACCATGATGTAAATACATTAAAAGGTTCTTCTGAATGGGCTGACCTTGATTATTTAAATGCTAAATATGCTGAAATGGTAGAAAAGGTATCAGCGTTTGCAAAAATACTTAATAAGATACCAAAAATAGGTAAAAAATTAGCAAAATTATTACAAACAAAGAAAGTAGCTGATGGTTATACTAATGGTATTTATAGTCAAAACTTCAGAATGTCTTTAAATCCAAAATTTAACCAAAAATCAGTAAATACACTTATTATTGGTACTACCGGTACTGGTAAATCAAGATATTATTTAAAGCCTAACTTATTACAGATGAATGCTTCATATGTAGTTACGGACCCTAGTGGTGGTATTTTAAAAGAAGTAGGAGAAACATTAAGAAGATTTGGATATAATATTAGAATTTTTGATTTAAGTACAATGAAAGATTGTAATACATATAATCCAATGAAATATTGTTATCAAGAATCAGATATTAGAAAATTAGTAAATGCATTTATTAAAAATACTAATCCTGATGGAGATAGTGGTGGTGGTGGTGGCAAGGACCCATTCTGGGATGATGCTATGAACGCTTTTCTTTGTGCTTGTGTATCTTTATTAGTTAATTATGGTGATGACCCTGAAGTAATGGGCGGCAATACATATACACCATGTTTTGCTAATCTTTGTGAGTTGACACGTATGGCAAATAGACAAAGCAAAAATGCCACAAAAGAACAGACAAAAAATAATACAGCCAGTGGTTCTGAACTTAATTTAATTTTTGAAAATTTAAGGTCAATTGAAGCAAAAAGGCAAGGTGTAGATGTTGAGGAAATGGAAAAACCATATGCTTTACGTGAGTGGGAGAACTTTAAAATTGCTCCTGAAAAAACATCTACTACAATTCTTATGACAACAGCAGTAAGACTTGACCCCTTTAATATTGAACAGATTAGAAATCTTACAAGTTCAGATAATATTAATCTTGATACTTTTTCAGAGCAAAGAGATATATTATTTGTAATTATTCCTACTAATGATAGAACATACAATTTCCTTGTATCATTTATGTATACACAGCTTTTTGATATTTTATATCGTAAGGGTGAAAGCAGTGATGGTACTATGACAGTTAAATTACAAAATGGAGAACTTGTTAAATATTTTACAAGAGCACAGGCAGAAGCAGGAGAAGCAAAAGATTTCCAAAAAACTTTGTCTAATACTACTTTAAAACATGTTGTTGTAAATGGAAAAATGGGCGAACATGAAGTAATGAACTATGCAATTGTATCAGAACATGGTGAAACTTATCAGAGCTTTAAGACTAAAAAAGATGCAATTACTACATTAAATGAATTAATGGAAAAAGATGCTAAAATGAAGAACGCATCTATAGTAAAAATTAAAAATAAGAAAAAAGGTTGGAAATTCTGGGAAAAGATAGAAGCAGCAAGTCATGGAATTGATGATAGTTATTATGAGATATTAGATAGAGATGGTAATGTATTATCAAGACGACCTACAAAATCTTTAGCACAGCAATACCAAGAAGATTTAAAACATACAAAATTAGTACAAGGTAATGGACAAGCTTTACCTAATCATGTACGTTTCCTTATGGATGAGTTTCCGAATATTGGTGAAGTTCCTGAATTTAAAGAGAAACTTGCTACAATCCGTAAATATGAAATTTCTGTATGTGTAATATGTCAGTCAATAACACAGCTTAAAGGTATGTACCCAGATGATTATGAAGTTATTGATGCTAACTGTCCTGAGACAATATTCTTAGGTGGTGATGAAAACAGTAATAATGAATATTTATCAAAGAAATTAGGAAGTGCTACTGTTTTAGGAGCTAATCAGTCATTTGATGGTAAAAAAGGTAATAGTTCATATAATGTAGAAGAAAGAGCATTAATGAAACCTGAAGAATTAGGAAAAATACCATATAAAGATTGTATTATTATGTTGTATGGCGACCAACCCGTATATGATGAGAAATATCATTATACTGAACATAAAAATTATATTTATACTAATGATTATGCAAAAGAAAAAGGATATGCTACAAAAGCATATGTATTTGATAGAAAATCAATGGGAATGGATGCTATAGCTAGTATTCCTTTAATATGTCATGTAGAACAACCAAAAGTTATTCCAGTAATAAAGCAGCTTAATGTCAAATCATTAAAGAATTTAATTGCTCAATCTGATGATTTAGATGAAACAGTTCCAAATGATGAAGATGATGATAGCTTTAATATGTCAGATAGCAACTTTATGAATGATATTGTTAGTACTACAGTTGCATAAAATTAAGATAAAAGGCCTAAATAAAATTAGGTCTTTTATTTTTTTAAAAATTTTTCAAAATAAGTGTCCGAAATTTGTTTCATATTTAGATACTATATATAGGGATAAAAGTATATTATACACTTATTTTTTAACAAATATTGAAAGGAGAAATAAATGAGTCAGTATAATTTAATATTTACTTTAGGAAATTTAAATAAAAAAGAAATAGCAGAATATGTAAATTCTAAAAATATTAATGAAAAAAAGAAAGTATTACTTTTTGATGAAAATACAAAAAGATTACATTATCGTGAAGATTCATATAGTACATTACAAGCAAGACTTTTACCAAAATATAAAATAATTACAAGTATTTTAACAGATAAAAAAGCTTCAGCTTTTCCTGATGATATTGTTGAGAAATTTAAAAATAAGCCAGTTCTTGTTATAGCTGAAAATACAGATAAGTTAGAAATACTTACATTATTAAAAAAATATGTAAAGTGGTTGACATCGAATGATATTGCAGAAGTATTAAAAACATTAAGAACAAAGAGTATAGATAACAACCCAGAATTTCAGCTTAAATTATATCAAATTATGGAATATATACCTAAATTATATGAATTATATAAGAACGATAAAGATTTAGCTCAAGTTGTAGAGGAAATTTCAGTAGGGGAAGGCCCTTATAATGTTGGAAATTTAACACTTGAATTAGCAAATTGGATAGTATCGGAGAATTAAAGTATGGGATATTGTTGTTTAGAAATGAAAAAAATCAAAACAATGGGAAATTTACAAAAATGTTTTGAACACAATTTTAGAGAAGCAAATACTACATTCCCCCATGTAGAAAGCAAAGATACAGTGCTTAATCATGAATTAGTAGGACATCCTCCAGTTACATATGGAGATTTATTAAATAAACGATTTAATGATGTGGAAATGATAACTGGGAAACCTATTAAAAAACGTAAGGATGCAGTATTAGCTTTTGAAATAGTATTAACTTTTTCTCATTCAGAAACAGAAAATTTAGATATAAATAAATGGGAAGAAGAAAATTTAAAATGGTTAAAAAAACAATTTGGAGAAGAAAATGTTTTGTCTGCAATCGTACATATGGACGAAACAACACCACATATTCATGCAATTGTAACTCCAATTACAGATGATAACAGATTATGTGCAAAAGATTTTACTGGTGGAAAAGCAAAAATGTTTTCATTACAAGACAGTTATGGAAATGCAATGAAACAGTTTGGACTTGATAGAGGACTTAAAAATTCAAGAGCAACTAAAAGACAATTAAAAAAGTTTTATGGATTAGTAGCAGATGCATTTAATCAGACATTACCCAAAAGAGAAAAACACGAATCAGAAGATGATTATTATGAGAGAGTTCAAGAGTTTTTAACTAATAGAGAATTAAAAAATAAAAGTGATGTTTTGTCTATGGAAAGACAAAGAGATGAATCAAGAACAGCCTTTTGGAATTTTAGAAGAAAATATAAAAAAGCAATAAAATTATATGACAAAATAGCGGAAAAATTAGGATTTGACGAAGATTTAATCAATACAGAGTTTAATACATTATTAAGTATTGAGGATGGTATTGGAACAGAAAAATTACATCATTTCTTTAGTATGTTGCAGTTACAAACTAAAACATATAATGAAGTTTCTGTACCAAATGCAATTGCAAAAGCCCAAGAAAATAAACTTAATAAGGATATAGAAGAAAATGAGCAAATATAATTGCAAAATAAATCCTAAAGAAGATTATGAGTATCAAACAATAGATTTAAATTGGGCTAAGAAACCTATAGCATTTTGTCATTATTATAAAGGGTATTTAACGGAAAAACAAATAAAAATACATAAATGCGAATATAAAAAATATGGCTTTTGTTATCAATTAGAACCATTAATTGATAATAAATATTTTAATGAAAATTATGGGGAAAACTTAAAGGAGAAAATTAATTATCATGACAACAGCACAGATGATACAGGAGATATTTAAATTATTTGGGTTTTTAATATATGTAATTATGGGAGCATTCTTTATATCTAAAGTATTTATGTATGCTTCAAATGATGATAATGAATTATATAAAGATAAAGCAATGCCAATAGTATTAATGTCTATATCATTATGTATGATTGATTATTATTTTTATATGAATACAAATATGTTTATGTTTTTATTACATATCATTCCTATATTACAAATTCAAAGATATAGTGATGTAAAAACCAAGACTGTATATACAATAGTTAATCGTTTATTAGTATTAATAGCTATTACAGATGTACTTTTATTTGGCTATTTTAATAAATCATTTTTAATAGCAATAGGAATAGAAATTTTAGTTTTATATTTTATGTATTTAAGAGGTAAATTTGGCAGTGGTGATTATTATGTAATGATTGCAATTGCTATTATTACACAAATTATGGTTAGACCAAGTAATATAGCTTTATTTGGAGTAATTAATTTCTTATTCTTTATTTTAATAAGTAATATTTCTGTATTAATTAAAGGATTAATAATAAGTAAAAAAGAACATAAAAAATTAAATGAAATTAGAATTGCATTTTATCCATATATGGAATTAGGATTTTTTGCAGCTACAATATCTGCTGCATTAAATATTTAATATAAGGGGGAAATATATTTTGTTAAAAAATGAAGCAACAAAAGAAAGACCATTTTTAAATAATATAGATACATATATACCTGATAAACCAAGAACAAGAGAAGATAATGAAGTCATTGTATGGGATGTTTTAGGAATGCAAAGACAAAGACGTTCTCATTGTGGAAATGAAAGAATGGAACAGATATATAATCAGGTAATGAATTATTTTATGACAAATGAATGGCATTTATATCAGTCAATTCAGACAGGTCTGGCAAAACATGAAGATTATGAAAGATATGTAAATGATTATTTAATAAGAACTTTCCCAGAAATGAGAGTAGATACAGATAGAGCAATAATTATGGATAGAGTAAAGGTAGCTACTTATCAATATAGTGTATTACAGCCTCTTATTGATAATCCGGAAACATCAGATATAAAAGTCTGTGGGCCTAATGATATACGAGTAAGAATACATGGTAAAGCATATAAATCAAATGCAACATTTTATGATGCACAAGAGTTATATAGATTTATAACTGGTATAGCAATGAGAAACCATTTAGCATTGGATAAGCCAATGATAACATTTACAGATACAGGAGATGCACATTATATATTACGTTTTGTAATATCAGCTCCTATGATAAATGCTATTGATTATCCATATATGCATATAAGAAAAGTACCAAAAAATAAACCTGATTTTGATAAATTAATAAAAGATGAAATGTTACCACCTATTGTAAAAGACTATCTTATTGATAGAGCTAAATATAGTAGAGGTGTAGTATTCGCGGGACCTCCTGGATGCGTTGATGCAGAAACAGAATTTTTCAATGGTAGTCAGTGGAAAAAAATATCTGAATATAATAAAGACGATAAAGTATTACAATTTAATCCTGCAACAAATGAAGCTACTTTAGTTAAACCTATACAATATATAAAAACACCTTGTAAAACAATGTATCATTTTGAAACTAAATATGGTATAAATCAAACGTTATCTACGGAACATAATGTTTTATATTATAATAAAACGCATGTAAATGGTAAAAAAGTCTGGTCTGATAAAGTACAAGAAATGTCTGCAAAAGATTTATGTATTTTACAGAATGATGGTAAGTTCAACGGTGGATTTAAAACAGATTTTATATATAGTGGACAAGGTTTAAATTTAACTGATATAGAAATTAAAATAATGTTAGCTGTAATTTGTGATGGAACATTTAAAAAAGATTGTAAGACTAATTGGTGCAGTATTAGAGTAAAAAAGCAAAGAAAAAAAGACGAATTAAGGAAAATATTAAATGAATGGGGAAAAGAATATGTAGAAAAAGATTATTCTAATGGTTATACAAGGTTCTCCTTTAATGCACCAAGAAAAGAAAAAGTATTTACTTCTGATTGGTATTCTTGTACAAACGAACAGTTACAAATCATATGTGATAATGTTTTAAAATGGGATGGTTATACAAAAGGCAGAATCAAAACATTTAGTACAAAAGAAAAGAATAGTGCAGATTTTATTCAATTTGCTTTTTCATCTTGTGGATATAGAGTAACTATTAGTGTAGATGATAGAAGGAATCAAGAATATATTACCAATGGAAAGAAATATAAAAGAACAAATTTATACTATCATTTAACAATATCTAATAATACCATTGTAGGTATGGCTTGGCATAATGATGGTAGAACAAATAATACTGTTATTAAAGAAGTATCTGCAATAGATGGATATAAATATTGTTTTATTACACCAACACATGCATTGGTACTTAGAAGAAAAGGAAATATATTTATAACTAGCAACTCAGGAAAGACCACAGCTTTAAATGCTTTTATTGAATATATTCCAAAAACAAGAGAAACACTTGTAATTCAGGAAAATGATGAGTTATTTACTAATCAGAGTGGTTTTATGTTTAAGCATGTAACACATGGTTTTCAGAATGAGCCTATTGTTACTCTTGAAGATTTAGCAAAGATGGCTTTAGTAGAGGGCTGTAATGAGTTCGTAGTAGGAGAGGTAAAAGGTGGAGAGATGCGTTATGTAATGACACTTCTCAATGCTGGTGGATATGCTGCTCTTACTGTACATAGTACAAATGCATATGAAACAATGGATAAATTAGCTGACTTAGTAAAATATGGCAGTGATTATAGTTTTGATGAAGCAAGACGAATGTTAAAGACATTTGATACAGTAGTTTATATGGAAAATTATCAGATACAGGAAATTCTTGAAGTAGATGGATATGATGATGAAACTCATCAGTTTAATTATATAAATATTTATAAAAATCCAACACCAAGAGGAATGTAAAATATTATGAAAGGATATAATATTTATGGCTGAAATAACAGGGGATGTTGTAAATCTTACACAAGAAGAAATTGAAGCTCAAAAAAATAATATGTCATCATTGATTGATAGTATAAATGCTTCAAATACATCATTTACTGAAGAACAGAAACAAAAAGAAGCTGAATTAAAGCAAAAGGAAAATGATGATTATTTTAAATATACAAATGAAGTATATGCAACAAAATCTAAGAACTTTGCATTAGCAAGTGAAGAGGACCATCAAAAATTACTTGAGCGTATTAAAGAGGCAGAAGATATAGATAAATCAGCGAAGAAATCTAATTTCTTTGCTGATACTCTACATAAAGTTTCAGTATTAAGTAAACAAGCTATGTTCTCAAAAGACGAAAAGAAACGTCTTGAAGAAAAAGAAAAACGTGAACCTAATACTGTTCAAGAAATAGAAATTAATAATGAAGCTAATGAAGCTAAAATTATAGCTAAACCAGTAGAAAAAGTCAGTAATGGCGGCAATATAGACTATTATTATTTAGCAACTCATGACCAATTAACAGGTTTAAAAAATAGAAGAGCTTTTGATGAGGACCAGAAAACATTGATATTAGACCAATGTAGCATTATTTCTGTTGATGTAAATAATTTGAAATATATGAATGATAATTATGGCCATGAAATAGGTGATTTATTAATTAAATCTGTTGGTAATGCATTAGCTCATAATTTTGATATAGAAAATAGTTATAGATTTGGTGGAGATGAATTTTTAGCAATATGTAAAAGAAAACATCAAGCCAAAACAAAAGTTAAGAGAACTCTGAAAGAATTAGATAAATTAACAAAGAAACATAATAATGAAGGTTATGTTTTTTCTGCAAGTTTTGGTATAGCTGAATTTGGAGATGTTGAAGATGATGATATAAACAAAATGTTAAAACGTGCTGATGAGCGTATGTATGAAGAAAAAGAACTATACAAAAAAGCTAATAGTCAGTATGATATGCGAGCTATACAAGAAAATAATCAACAAGTTCAAGAAACTCAAATAAATAGGGAAGAAATAAAAGCACAAGTTCGAGAGGAATTATTAAAAGAGCAAGAGGAACAAAAGCAGAAAGAATTATTAGAAAAACAAAAAGCAGAAGAATCAAAAAGACCAAAAACTGCTGATGATTTAACTACAGATGAATATAATAATCAGTTATCACAAGAATTACAGGAAGTCAAAGAACAAGCTATAGAAAACACTGTAAGCAATAAAGTTTCTTTATCACGTATTTTAAATAATATACAACAAAGAGAAATGGATGGCAGTAGTCAATTATTTTATATTTGTATTGCTACAATAGATATGAATGCGTTAATTATATTAAGAAATACACGACAATTTTTAGATTTAATGGAAGAAGCAGATGTAGATTATGTTTCGTGTTCTTATATTTATGCTTTATTTAGTAGTGGTGCTGCATGGTATGGAAATAACTTGCCTGTTACCGGAGTTCAAAAAATATTTGATGCAATGGTAAATGCTTGTATTGCAAAAAGAGGCAGACCACTTTCAAATGATGACATATTAAAAATCCCTGATATAGATATGTTTAAAGATATTTATATGCAGTAAATATATGTATAGAAAAAGGTTCTATTGTAAAAATAGAACTTTTTTTAATTATTTTTAAATTATATGCTCGAAACCTCGTGTAATATACGATACTAATTATGTAATAAAAATTTTTATAAAAGTATATATACCAAGGGGGATAAAATTTAAATGAAAGCATTATTAATTGCAGAGAAACCTTCTTTAATGAATACAATTAAAGAGTTTTACAACAAACATAAAAATGATTTCGATATTGATATAACATTTATGGCACAAGCAGGTCATTTAGTAGGCTTAAAAGCTCCAAAAGAAATAGACCCTGTTTATGAAAAATGGAGTATGAGTCAAATTCCAATTAAAGTACCATATGTATATAAAGTAAATTCAGGCAAAAACAATTTATTAAGTGATATAAGAAAAGAAGTAAAAACCGGTGGATATGATTTTATTATTAACGCTGGCGACCCTGACCAGGAAGGTGAGTTACTAATAAGATTAGTTCTTGAATATATAGGCAATAAATTACCAGTTAAAAGATTTTGGAGTAATGATTTAACAGAGGGAGCTGTTGTACAGGCTTTACATAATTTAAAAAATGATAGTCAATATGATGGTTTATATCATGCAGCTCTTACAAGACAGCATGAAGATTATGATTTTGGTATGAATCTTACAGAAGCAATTTCGCTTAAATCAAATACTTTATATAAGCTTGGCAGAGTAAAAGCTGGCATTATTCGTATTTTAGTAGATAGAGAACTTGCTATTGAAAATTTTAAGCCTCATACAGATTATAAAAAAGCATTTATATATAATGATAACTTAGAATTTGTATGTAATGATGAAGTTTTTAGTTCTATAGAAGATTTAAGAAAAGGTTTTACAATACCTACAAGTGCTACTGTAATAGATTATAAATGTGAGAGAAAACAGCAGAAAGCACCAAAATTATTTAAGCTCTCTACAATTCAGACTGCTGCACATAGTCAATATAATTTTTCAGGAAGTCGTACATTAGCTACAATTCAGAATTTATATGAGAAAAAATATGTATCATATCCAAGAACTGATTGTGAATATATTTCAAGTGCAACAGATGTATCAAGTATACTTAGAACAGTATGTAAAGTAATTGATTTACCTGAAGATTTAGAGACAAGAGAAATTAGTGATGTAATGCATGATACAACATATGCAAATGATAAAGCTATTGCATCAGAAGGACATACAGGACTTATTCCAACTGGTCAGATGCCTAATTTAAGTAGTTTAACTGATGATGAACGAAAGATATATGACCTTATATGTAGAAGATTTTTAGCTATTTTTGCAGTTCCAAAATCTTATGATAGTTATAAGATAACAGCAAAAGCTAATGATGATACATATGTTTTTAGTGGAGTAAATGATATATATGCTGGATTTGAAATAGTATTAAATCCAAATTATAAGAAAAAAGAAATTAATGTTCCTAATATGAAAGTAAATGATGTTCTTAGTCCAATTGAATTTAGAGAAAAAGAAATTGTTGCAAAACCACCTGCCAGATTTAATGATGGTAGTATTATTAAAGCTCTTGATAATCCAGATGATTATAAAGATGAAAATGGTAAAAAAGTTAAATATAAATTAGGTACTCCGGCAACAAGAGCAACAATTATTGATGATTGTGCAACTTGTGGATATTTTGAAAAGAAAAAAGGACAATATTTTGCAACAGATAAAGCAAAACTTGTTATTAAAAATTTCGGAGATTTACCAATATTTAATGTAACAACTTCTGCTGAATGGGAAACATTATTAGAGAAAATCAGAAATAATGAGCTTGATTATAATGAAGTAGTAGATAGTATGACTAAAGGACTTTATGAGTCACTTGACAGTATTAAAAACAGAGAAGTAGAAAAGATGGTAAATAGTGGTGCTAATGCATCTTCAGCTATAGGGGCTTGTCCTTTATGTGGTGGAAGTATTTTTGAAAATAAGAAAGCTTATGCATGTAGTAATTGGAATAAAGACCCAAAATGTAATTTTGTAATATGGAAAGAATTTACTGGAAGTAAAATTTCTAAAACAGATGTTAAAAAATTAGTAGAGGGAAAAACAATCAAGAAAAATTTGAAGAGTAAAGCAGGTAAAGAATGGACACAAAATATTAAATATAATGCTTCTACAAATAAAATTGATTTTGTTAAATAATTATGGAAAATATTGAAAAATATCCTAGTATAAATAATTTAAAAGATTTAAAAAGTTATTTAAATTTAATCTTAGATATAGATACTACTGTAGAAAATCAAATTTGGATGAATAATGATTTTATTGATACAAATAAAATAGATATAGAAGATATTAAAAAATCTCTTTATGAAGATTTAAAGCATCAGATTGGAAATATCAGAATTACTACCAAACATAGTAAAATACCACTTGATAATATTAAGTCATTAGATGCTTTATATGGAAAGATAATGTTATGGATAAGACTTGTGGTTTTAACATCAACATATGATGTTAAAATTGCAGTCATATCTTATGACAATGATTATGTATCAATGCAAATGATTATTACCGGGAATTTCAAAAGTATTGAAAAAATAAAATTAAATATTATTAAAGAAAATATAATATATGATAAGACAAATGATTTAATTATAGAGGAAAAAAATCATGAATGGAATAGATAATAGTACTATAATAATTATAGCATTAGTATTAGCAGTTCTTTATACAGCAATTAGATTTATTAGAGATTTTAAAAGAGAAGTAGATATAAAAAATGGTATGGATGTAAAAGAGGCTACAAAATATTATAATAAATTTTTTCATAAAAAAGATGAAAAAGAAGATTATAATATAAAAACAGGTCGCATTAAAAATAATAAAATGAAAGAGTAATTTTATGAAGTATAAAATAGATTTTTTAGGGGTATGTCCACATTGCGGAAGTGAAAATGTGGGTTATGTTTTATATGGAATAGATGATATAAATGTTCATAATAGTTATAGAAGAAGGAAGGGTTGTCATGTAAGATTTAAGGACCCTTCTGAATACGATAGAAACGGATTTAATCCTAACAGATTTTGTTTTGATTGTGATGTAGAATGGATAAGTAATGATAAACCTGAACCTGTCATTTTTGATGATGTAAATGAATATCAAGAAGCAATGAAAGATAGAGGATTACATACATCACAAATTCGTAAAACAAAAGAAAAAAAACATAGATTCTTAAAGTTAATAAATAGAATAAAACAGTATTCAATAAATCCATTTAATTAAAAATTTATGTAAAGGATAAAATATATGAAAATTGCAATTATATATAGTAATCAATTAATTGCAACTCAATTAGGGGTATTACTTAAAGAATTTAAACCAATTCTTTTATCAAGCGATGATGATAAAAAAATAAAAGATATAACATTAGAAATAATAATTACAGATAAAAAAGTTATTATTACTAATAGACTTGCAAATTTTTCTCATTATTATGACATTCCTTTTGCTGAAGGCAGAATATTACAAGATGTAAGAGAACAGCAAATATTATGTGATGAAATAGATGATTTGAGAACATCTAATAAAATTTTACAAGTAGAAGTAAATCAAAAGAGACAGATAGAAGAACATACATTTAATGCTTTAAAAAATGCTGTATTAGTTCAAAAAGGATTAATGCCAAATTCATCATATAATAATGATAATATTTCTTTATATGCTAATGTTATACCGGCAGAAATGTTGGCAGGAGATTTTTATTTTTATCAGCCTATTACAGATAATAAAATATTTTTTGTAATTGGAGATGTGTCTGATAAAAATATAGATGCTTCTATATATATGACACGTATGATTACATCAATTAAATCATTAATTCAAAAAAATAAGAATTATGATGATTATATAGAAATACTAGCCAATGAATTAAATGAAATAGGAAAACAAGATAATAAAGAAAAATTTCAATATTGTACAATGTTTCTTGGGGAAATAAATATAAATAAAAATGAATTAACTTATATAAATGCAGGACATGATGAACCTTATATATTAACAGAAAATAGTCAGGGTAAAATAACACCTAAAATGATTTTAAAGGATGATTTTGATGAAAATTATGGACCAATAGGAGCATTTTTAGGAACGTATAAATCAAGAATAATATCATTACCAAAGAAATATAAATTATATTTATATACTGATGGAGTTACAGAAGCAGCAAATGCAAATGGACATACATTAGATTTAGATAGATATGGAGAAAAAAGATTAGAAAAAATGATAAGTAAATGCAGATTTACAATATCTTCTGAAAATATATGTAAGGCAATTGAAAAAGATATATTGTCATTTAAGCAGGGAGCAATACAAAATGATGATATAACACAAATATGTATAAGTACATTAAAAAATATAAAAGTAAAGGAAGAAAATAATGAAAGCTCTTGAATATTATAAACCAATAGATGATTTTTATAAAGATGCATATGCAAAACTTTCTTCTTGTTATAGTTTCACAGAAGGCCAATTAGATACTATGCAATTAATATTAGAGGAATGGCTTACTAATTTAATTAAATATAGTGGATTTACATATGTAAATATATGGTTAGAAGAAATAGATAAAGGCACTTATAAATTATCATTTGAAGATGATGGGATTCCATTTAATCCATTAACGGTTGGCCCTAAAACAGATTATACAATTCCAGGTGGATTAGGAATAAGCATTATGAAATCATATTCAAAAGAATTTGGATATGAATATAATGAAAAAAATCAAAGAAATACTATGTACCTTATTTTTTAAAAGAGGTAAATGTATATGATAAATAATGGAACAATCAATTGTAATTTAATGTATAAAAATGAAATAGTATGTGAAATTGTATTTAAAAATGGATATTTTTTTAGATTAAAAAAAATAATTAATGAAAGTTTATTACCAACAAAATATTTTTTAAATCAAAAACCTTCAATTGCTTTAGCCAGATGGTTTTCATTTAGAGATTTATGTTATTTGAGAAAAACATTTACTACAAGTACTTCCAAAGAATTTAGTACAATATCAAATAATTGGATGTATATTGCTCCATTTGATGCCTATTGGGTAAAATTTCCGGATTTACATACATGTTATGATGATATAAAAATGATACCAAAAGAGATATATAGTTATAACTTGCCTAAAAATGCTTTTTATTTTACAAGAGGAAATGATTTATATTACAGAGAATATTATACAGCTAATAATGTTTCAGCAAGAAAATTAACTCAATTCCCAGCTAAAACAATTATAGATAAAAAAATGGCAAGATGTTTTATAGAGTTTGAAATTCCTAAAGGAGATTATTATTTATTACCCATTAATAAAACATCTAAAGCGGTTGAAGTTGCACAAATTTTAGAAAAAACTAAGTGTTTAAGCTTATTAGACCAAATACTGAATTATATACAATATGATTCTTTTACATATGTTTATTTTAATGAATCAAATAATTCAGTTTTGTTTATATAAATATATGATAAAAGCAGAGGGGATTTTCCCTCTACCTTTTATTATTCGTTTTAATAATTTGTTTTATTAATTCAATAATTACGTCTACAAAACGAGAAAATACTAGATGTATTATTTTGTTTAATACAAAATTATCAGCAAGAAAACAAACAATAATAAGATGTTTTTCATCCGTCAGACAATATATCAATAAAATTAAATCACATAACATATTGATATATTTTGATTTCAAGAATTTTGTCACTAAAGTAATAATAATTTGTTTTTTCATATTTTTTTAAATCCTTTCTTATATTGATAGAATATATATGGGTTTTGAAGAATTAGAAGAAAACTTATTTGGAGTTTACAATGGTTAAGATTAAAGAAATAATAGATTATATAGAATCGCATGAAGTATTATCATTAACTGTATTATTAATAATTTTTAGTTTAAGTTTAATTTTTGGGAAAGTAGGGTTTAGAATACATAATATATTTTTAATATTATTGTGTTATATATTTTTTATAGGATTTATGATTTTAGATTTTGGTTATGTATTTTTTGCATCAATGTTTAAAGAAGAAGGAAATAATTAGAAGAAATGAGGTATAGAAAATGAGTAAATTTAGTGGAAGATATGATTTTTATGATTATTTACATGCTCATAAATTTACAGATGAAGATATAAAAAATAATCTATATATATATATTGGTAAAACTAAAACACCATTAGAAATTAATAATAAAAAAGATTTAATACAATATTATGCTTATGTTCCAAAGAAAGATAAATATGATAAGAAGAAAAAAATCGCTATGGTTTATTTAACGGATAAATCATGGGTTGATATAGAGGAAGAACAGAATTTAAATATATCACTTAATGATATTAAAAAGATATATATTAAATGTAAAAAGAAAAAAACTGATTTTAATGAAGAAGATGTATTAAATCAGATATATCACAAGAAAATTGATTTAGACGTATATAAAGAATTAATAAACAGAGTAAAAATGGATTATAAAAAAGCAGATATTAAAGGATTACATCTTATTAAATTTAAATATTTAAGAGAAAGATTACATTCAGAATTGGAAATTAATGGCTGTATTGTTCCAATTGAATAAACAATAAGGATATAGTTAATAACTATACACTTTGTTAATAAAAGATAAAGGACTTCACTAAATAGTGTTGTCCTTTTTTCTAACTGTTATTAATTTAAGTTTTTTTAAAATAAATAGTCGAAAAGTATTATAAAATACGATACTAATAATAGAAGATAAAGTATTACACTTTTATATAGGAGAAAATATAATCATGGGAAAGTATTACGATTATGATTATTTAAATTCTATTCCAGTAGAAGATGTATTAGAACAAATGGGAATTGATGTAATAAAAGGTAAATGTTATTGTATCAATCCAAATTGCTCTGATAATTCAAGTAAAAAACCTGGGGCTAGTATAAATAAAAAAAATAATACATTGCATTGTTTTGTATGTGGTGAAACATATGGAAGTATTGGTGTAATTCAAAGCATAATGGGATTCAGTAAAAATAAAGAGGGCTATAAGGATGCTGCTCAATATTTATCTGAAAATTTAGGTTATTCAGAAGCTATTATTAATACATATAATAATTATTCTAATAAAGATAATCCGAATAACAAAGAAGATGAAACTTTAACACCTATTGAAAATGCTATTAAGAATATACAGAAGAGTTTCACTCCTAAATATTTAAAAGAAATAGGAATAGAAACAAATCCATTTATAACTACAAATGTTAGTATAGAAATTCCTAAAAAAGATAAACAATCTTTGGATTTTTATGAATTAAATAGTAAAACACAAAAATATGTTATATCGTTAAATCAAAGTATTGATTTAGTAATAAATAAAATTAAAGAAACTATTTATAATTATAAAGTAGATTGTAATAATAAAATAAAATTATTTAAATTAGCAAAGACTAATCCTGATAACTATATATTTTATAAATTAGCTCAATGTAATGATAAAGATACTTTTGATAATATATATAAGATTGTTACAACCCCTGAATTGAATGAAGAAAAAAATAATTTAATTAAAGATTGTATGCAGGATTTAGCTATAAATATAAAATCAGAAAAAGAAAAAATAAATTCACATATTAAAATGTTAGATAAAGCAAAAGATTTACAAAATCTAATAGAAAAAATAATGAAATATGAACCTGATATTTATTCAAGGATGAGCCAAACAGTTGACGAAGAGGAATTAGAAGATAATTCTTATGATGAAGAATTAGAATTATAATAATATGTGAATTAAATAAGTGCTAATAGAAATTAGCTATATAGGAGAAAAATAATGAATACACTTACATTTGATGAATTTGCCTCAGAGGTAAAAAAATCATTAGAAAAAAACATTTTACCACCATTTAAAATATCAGACGTTATGGATATGAAAACAACAAGAGGTGTTTATAAAGGGCTTTCAATTTTAAAAGATAATATTGGACCTGCATTTAATCTTTCTGAAATGTACGAATATATGTCTGATAAACAAATAGAAGAAATTGATTTTGATAATATTGCTAAAGAAATGATAGCAATGACTTTAAACAATTTATCTAATGTGAAATCATCAAAAGCTTATTTAGAAGATATTAAATCAGATATTAGAGATAGAAAAAATTTATTATTAGTACCATTAAATAGTATTGATGTAGAAAATTATGGAAATGAAATACCTACAAAACAAGTTGCTGATATAAATTTTGCTTGTGCGTTAAATTCTAATGATAGAATGATATTATTAACAAATAAATTATTACAGAGCATGAATATATCATTTGATAAAGTATATGATATGGCAAAAAACAATGTAGAACCTCAAATTTTTATGAGTCTTGATAAAAATGCTGATAGTGCATTAACTATGATAGCAATAACAAATAGGGAACACAATTTTGGAGCTAATGTATTATCCAGAGTAGATTTACTAGAAGAAATAATTAAGGAATATAATATAGAAAATCCGGCTATTATTCCTTCAAGTAAACAAGATGTAATATTAATTGATTTAAATAGTAATTTTGGTTATGGATTAACTTTAGATGATATAACAGAAATGATACAATCAGTAAATTTAAATAAAGATGCAGTAAAACCATCTGAAGTATTATCAAATAATTTATATTTAATCAGAGATGGTCAATTAGAAATAGCTACAGATAAAAACTTAGAACTTGATAATAATAAAGATGAGATTGAATTAGACATGTAATTTTTAGGCTAGACGTATCAATTTAAATATGTCTAGCCTTATTAACGTTAAAGGAGAAAATAATGAAAACAAGATATTTTTTCGATATGGATGGAACATTAACAGAATGGAGAGAAATTAATTTAAAATTTAATAAAAGTGAAGAGGTTGAAAATATAAATGATATTCAAAAACGTTTATATGATATATTAAAAAGTCCAGGTTATTATAAAACTTTAAAGCCTCAACAAGAAGTATTAGATTTAGCTAATAAACTTATAGATGAAGGAAAAGAAGTTTTTATTTTAAGCTGCTTTATTCCTAATTCACCATGTTTAGAAGAAAAGAAAGAATGGCTTCATAAGTATATGCCAAAATTAAGTGTTGCTAATCAAATTTTTATTCCGGATGGTTATGGTGATGAAAAACATGAGTATATACCATTCGTTTATAAAGCAATTAATGATATAGAAGATATTGTAAATAAAGGAGAAGTTTTATATTTTAATGAATGTGACTTAATATCTTACAAATCTATTTTGCATAATTTTGAAAAAGTAGATACTAATGATATTTTAATAGATGACCATACACCAAATTGTGTTGCTTGGGAAAAATATGAAAATAGTACAGCCATTAAATTATTTAATGATATTAATGGTAAAAAAGGAAATTGGAAAGGAAATACTTTATTTTTTGATGATAAAAATTTATATGATGATTTAATTAATATTGCGGAAGATTTAGATAAAGAAGATATAGAATTAGAAAAATAAAAATAAGGTTAAAGGTATAATATATGTATAGTAATATTGGGGATATATTCACAATAATAGTATGTATTGTTTTATTTTTTGTTCTACATATGACATATGTTCAAAAGAATAAACGATTAATGTTTATAAAACTTGCATTATGTAATTTAATTTATGCAAGTGCTTTTAATATGATTTTTAATCATTTTATATAGAAAAATTACCTATTGCATCACATAAAGATATTATGACAACGTATTTAACTCATAATATAGTACAGATTAGTTTAATCATTGAATTAGGACTATTTATATTTTATATATATGACCTAGTAAATTATCATAATAAAATATCAAACGCATTTATTATAGTATTAACAGCTGTATTTAGTATATTAGAATTAACATCAATAAAAACACATGTTGGATTTTATATTAATGATGAAAAAGCATATCAATATGGAATAACAAATATTTTCTTAGTTTGGTATATTATTTTTTTAAGTATTTTTACTATAACAATAATTTCAAAAAATAGAGTTATTATTAATAAAATATATTTTACTGTTGGAATTACATTTTTTATTTCAATATTAATTATGTTTTTTCAATATATAAAAAATATTGAAACATTTACTAATTTTACATTTTTATTACCTATAATGGTAATAATATTCATTTTCCATAGCAATAGTTATAATACCAATTTTGGAGCTTTGGATAGAACTGCATTAGCTAATAGTATAAATGATTTAAAAAAGAAAAATAAATCATTTGCTTTTGTATATATAAAAATACCTAATTTTAATGAAATAGCAACTGATAATAAAACAACACAAGATTATAAACAATTTACTAAATATATGCAATATAGAAATTATTTATTTAGATATAATGATGACACATTTGTTATGACATTTGATAATGATTTTGATTATGAATTAATGGAAAAATTATTTAATGATTTACATAGTAAATATCAAATGTCACATAACGTAATAATTATTTTAAATAACAATATATGCAATACATTAGTAGATTATATAGATTTATGTGAAGATATTGAAAAACAAGCTAATTCTTCATTTTATATATTAAATAATGATGATTTAATCAATTTTAGTAAGATTTTAAAAATCAAAAAAGAATTAGAAGATATAGCCAATCAAAAGAATTTTAATGATGAAAGGGTATTAGTATATTGTCAGCCAATACTTGATACTAAATTAAATAAGTTTACTACTGCGGAATCTTTAATGCGTCTTAAATTAGATGGACTAGGCATTATATATCCAGATGTATTTATTCCTTTAGCAGAAAAGAATAATAATATTCATATTTTAACATGTATTATTTTAAATAAAGTATGTAAATTTATTGAAAAAAATCCAGAGATAACTCGAATTTCTGTTAATTTTTCAATGTATGAGATTACTAATCCAAAATTTTATCATGATATATATAATATTATTTCTAAATATCATTTTGATTTAAATAAATTAGGATTTGAAATAACAGAAACAGTAGAAGCAAAAGACTTTGATATTATCAATGACACATTACAAAGATTTAGAAATTTAGGCATTAAAATTTATTTAGATGATTTTGGTACTGGATATTCTAATATTGAACACATCACTAAAATTCCTATTGATATAATCAAATTTGATAGGTCACTTGTTATTTCTTCTGGACAAAGTGAAAAATCAAAATATATAGTAAGTAATATGTCTGATATTTTCTATAATACAAATTATAATATATTATATGAAGGTATAGAAGATAATAATGATGAGCATAGATGTATGGGAATGAACGCAGAATATCTTCAAGGATATAAGTATTCAAAACCAATTCCAATTGAAGAATTATCTAAATTTATAAATCAACAACCTTAAAATCAATAAATTTTCTATTATATCATATAGTACACGATTTATGTATGCTATATGATATAATATTATATATGAAAATTTATAGAGGAAAAATATAAAAATATGAAATATAAATTAACAGATAAACAATTTGATGATTTATGGTCAGCTATAAATAGACAAGCAATTGATGATTATATAACATTAAGACGTAGACATATTCCTAAATCAGCAGGGTATAATTTAAAAGAATTAGAATGTTTTTTTAATGAAGATTATCCAAATGATGATGGCAAAGGAATATTGAATGAATTAAAAAATAACTGTGATAAAATGTACGGAAAACATATAACACAAAAATTGCCTTCTTCAAAATTAGAGTTATTAAGAAAAAAAGAAGAAGAATTGGAAAAACTAAATTTTTAAAGGGGTATATCAAAATGAGAAAAGGACAAGTAACTATACTTAATGAAGCACAACAGCATGAATTAAATGATAATATAATTTCTATTTTAAAAAGAGAAGATTTGACATTAAAACAATTAAATTATATTTTACATTACTGTTATGCACAGATATATATTTATAATCAAAACCAAGATGATATTTATAATGAAATTTTGCGAATTGTTGAAAATAAATGGATAAGTGGATTTACACTACCTTACGGGAAAGACACTCTTTTAAATAGTCCAAAAAAAAGAAATATTTTTAAATTATATGATTATCTGAATATTGATAAATATGGAAAAGAAAATCCAAGTAAATATGTTGAAATGCTTAATTTATATAGCTTTTATGTCAAGCTGTTATATAATGATATTCAATTTCAACATATTAAGTCTTTGTATAAACTTTATAAAAAAGATAAAACGATTTTGGATTGTTTTAATAACTTTTATTTTTCAGAAATTAATAACGGTAATATTGTTTTTTACATGCATTTTTTAAAATATATAATAAAGGAATTGGATAAGGGAGAAACATTTCATAATTATATGTTTCCTAATCGTATGGTAGAAAAAGTATTTAATAAAAATTACGAAAATATAGATTTAAACAAAATGCTATTTAAAGAGTTTTTATCTTTAACATCAAATGTTGATTTACCATATAATGAGACAAATTTTGATAAATACTTTATAAAAGAAAATGGAGTATATTATTTGAATTTTGAAAAAATTATTGTAGAAAAATATCCACCAATTTCTAAAGCAGTATTAAAAAGTTTTAATTTCAAATTATTAGGAAATTCATATTCATATTATAACAATATTGTACAAATGAATGAAGATATATTCGATAAATATAAGCAATTAGTAATGGATAATGGCATTGCTGTTACATTAAATAATATAAAATCTATTAGTACTAAAATTGTAATTAAAATTAATGGAACTATTAATATTTCTATTCGAGAATATAAAGGAAATAAAATTCTTTCATCAGGTAACTTGCAAAGTTATGACGAAATGAAATCAAACAAAAATAATATTGTTATTTTTCCTAATGGAGATATTTATAAAGAAATAAAAAATGAAAAATTAGTTCCTATTAGTTTTAAGGAATTATATGATTTAAGAAATTTAAATAATGATACTAAAAAGCTTGTTGATTGTATAATAAGTGAAGTATCAAAAATGACTCCAATATTTAAAGATATTAGTAGAGATTTTAAAATTACAAATTTATTTCCAATTAAGTTTAATGATTTATATAAGTATCATACAAAAAATGAATTAATGAAAGATATGTATGGATTAGCTAAAGACTTATCTATTAATTATAATAAAATAAATATAAATTTAAGCTATCTTATTGTTAAATCATATAATTATGTAAATGATAGAAGTAAAAAGATATTAATACAATTAAAAGATAAAGATAATAGTATTCTAAAACTTGTAAATCGTTGTATAACAAAAAGTTGGCAAAGACTTACATATAAAAGAAAAGTATTTTTCTTTTTACAATCAATAATAATATATACTATAAATGAAAAAACAGATTGGGGTAAAACAAGAAAAAAACATATAGAAGAAAATTTGAATTTCATAGCAGAAAATATTTTAGATGCTGAATTTAATGAGTTTGAAGAGGATTGTGCTGATGATATGTTAATACAAGTCGGAGACTATGTTAATATGTGTATTTACAGCAATAAACGTGTTAAGCCAAAAGTTGATTTATCTATATCTAATATACATACATTAATTGAAAAACATAATGATGTAAGCTGGCTTTCACGTAAAAGTGGTACAAGACCTGTTAAAGTACCTAAAGATAGTGTATTTAATGATTTGAGAAAAATTTTACCAAAAGAATTTGAATGGATAAAGAATAGAAAACGATTAATCTTGGAAACAGAACTACAACATCATTGTGTATGGAGCTATGCTGATAAAATTTCAAGTGATATATGTGCAATATATTCTTATGTAGATAAAGACGGCAGTAAATCATTATGTAATGATGGAAAACCTAAACGATATACTATTGAATTTAATTTTAATAAGCAAAATGGTACTTATTATGTTGAACAGGTACAAGGAAAGTATGATGCTGTAAATAGTTCTGGTATGCGAAATTATATTGATAAAATTTTAAATGAAAAACAGTTAAAGAAAACTGCGTAAGATAATTATGTAAGGATATTATAATAAAAAGGAAACTATAATGAAATATGCAGAAATAAAAAAAGATATATTTTCAATTAAAAAGCCATGTTATTATGTTCAATGTATAAGTGCTGATTTTGCTATGGGTGCAGGAATAGCATTAGGTTTTAATGAATATTTTAATATGAAAAATAAATTAACTGCTGCATATCCAAACGGATATACTCCAACGTATGATGATAAAAGAATGGTTGGAGATTGCATTTTAATGGATAATGTCTTAAATCTTATTACTAAAGAAAAATATTGGTATAAACCAACATATCAATCAATGGAAGAAGCTCTTATTAAAATGAGAGAAATTGTATTAAAAAACAATATAAAAAATATTGCTATGCCATTGATAGGAACCGGATTAGATAAATTAAAATGGAATAATGTATCTTATTTAATAAGGAAAATATTTAATAATGATGATGTAAATATTGCAATATGTAGATTAGATATTTTTGAAAAGGAAAATATTGAAACACGTATTGCAATTACAGCACATAGACCTGGTAAGTTACCACAAGAATTTGGATATGATTATAATAATCCAAATTGGGTAATTACAAAACAATGGATAAAAGAAAAACTTATTAAAGATAAATGTACTTATGCACTTACAGGAATGGCATTAGGTGGTGATACTGTATTTGCTGAAGCTGTTCTTGAATTAAAAGCCGAAGGTTATCCGATTAAATTAGAATGTGCTATACCATGCAGAAATCATTCTTCAAAATGGTTGACATCTTCTCAAAAAATATATAATGATATATTATCAAAAGCTGATAAAGTAACACTTGTTACAGACAGTGAATATAATTCTAAGGTTATGGCAGACAGAAATAAATATCTTGTAGATGCATTAGTTGGCAAATATGACAAGTTATATGCATTATGGAATGAAGATATAAAAACTGGAACAGGACAGTGTGTACGAATAGCAAAAGATAAAAATATAAAAATAGATATATTAAAGCCAAGTACAATTATGGAATATACTAAAAATAATCGTCCATTTAATTTAGATGAAATTGAAAAATTAAATAAAGGTATTATGCTAGAAGAAAATTCAGTTGGATGGCAGATTGGTGAAAAATTATTAAAATATCAAGCTGATATAGGAGTAAAATATCATTATAATCCTTTTAATGAAGCAGATAGTAAGAATTTACGTATTAAATATTCTACATATCTCCCTAATTATTTTCTAAAGGAATATAAAAACAATAATAACCCATTACATTCAAAAGATGGTATGCTTATAGCAGATAAATATGATAGAATAGTAATAGGAGATTATGGAGCATTTGTAGAAATTGATGAAAACGATATTCATACTGAAAATTTAAAAGTAAAAGAAGGTCAAGAATACCGGTTTAGTCCTAAATACCAAGAGAGTATAAAATATGAATGGTATAGACCTATTACAATTGATGCAAAATTATATCATCAATTAAGATGTGTAACATATGCTGATTATAAGCCTAATAAATGGTATATTTCGCCATATGAAACATTGGAAGGCAAAGGATATATAAAGCATGGACCTGAAATGTTAGATAGAGCAATTACTGATATACACCATTTGTCTGATATTAAAGCAAAACTAAATGATACGCCAAAAGTCATGTATTATGATTTAGCGAATGACTTAATATGCTTTGATACCGAGACAACTGGTTTAAGTGCTGATAAAGGTGATGAATTATTACAAATCAGTATGTATGATGGTAAAAATGAAAGATTATCTACTTTTTTACATCCATATAATAAAAAGACTTGGAATGGTGCAATGGCTGTAAATCATATTACTCCTAAAATGGTAGAAAATTCTCCATATCCTATAGATATAGCACCACAAGTAAGAGACTTAATCGAAAGTGCGAAGATTATAACTGGATATAATATAAATTTTGATATTAGATTTTTTGAAAAATGTTTAGGTATTGATTTTTCTAATAAACAGATTATTGATTTATGTAAAATATTTAAAGATTATAGGCCATCTGGCAGTCATAAATTACGTGATGCATTATTAGAATTTTGTCCGGAAAGTCTACATGAATATGATAATGGTGCGCATTTTGCTGATACTGATACTAAAGCAACAGTTGAATTATTTCATGCAATGAATGAAAAAGGACTTATTTATATAGAAGATAAATCTATAAATTTTGAAGATAAAATTACTGATGTAGAACAATTAGAATTATTTTAAGAAAAGAGGAATGTTTTATGTTGATTGATTATTTATCAGATTTAGAAGTTAAAACATTAAAAATTAATACACAACAATTAAATAGTTCTGTTCTTGCAGATTTCACAGATGATGAACTCTTTGACATTTCTAAAACTCTACATTTAAATGTTGATGAAATAAAGTTTTTAATTCAAATTCCTAAACGTATGGAGTTTGATATATTTAAAAGTGAAATGTGTCACAGATTAAAAACATATGGAGATATAAAATTCATTAATATAATTGAAAATAAAAAAATAATTGAAAAATATTGGAAATTTAAATGGTATGCTGAAAGTCTTTATGTTTTAGCTATGATTGAAGAATTATATTGTGAAAATAATCTTGAAATAAGTAATAAATATGAATTTTATCAAAACCAAAAACTTAAAACTATTCTTTTCCCTAAATCTGCATATATGGAAATGTGTTTGTTTAATAATGAAAAAGATAAAATAGAGAAAATATATTTAAAAAATGCTAATAAATATTTTTTTAAATATAATATAGTAGAAGGGAACATAAGGGATATTGTATAGGAGAAATAAATGTCAAATTTTAAATTAGATAAAGAAAAATAATTATAAAACATTTTATTTTTTTTAGGATTGTGAATATGAATTATATTAATTACAATGATATAGAAAAACAGGTAAATGAAAATATTTGTGAAACAGTTGGAAAAATTTATAAAATATTTAATTTAAAATATGATATAAAAAGTTTTTCTGATTTATTTTTGAAATCTGATTTTTGCAAAAGAGAATTTGATACAAGATACAGTACTTTTCAAATGGATGAAGATGCTAGTGAATAGTATATACTAAAAGAATTAAAAGATAAATTAATTCCAAAAAAACAATCAACATACGATTGTGCAGTTGAATGGATTGGATATATATTTATATTTATATACTGGTATTCAAAGTAATAAATTAGCAGAAACAATTTCTTTTGATTATTTATATAATAATTATATACTTTTATCTAATATGGATAATATGGATGCCTTAAATATTATTTTAGAAGATAATAAACAATATTTAAACTAAAGAAGAGTGACTAGTTACTATATAATTTAGGAGATACAATATGAATAAACTTGGATTTTTTGACCTTTCATTAGCAAATAAAGTAGGTTATGTGTTAGGAATTTTAAACACAAAATATAATTTTGATGCATATGAAATTATAGAAAGATTTACTTCTTCAAATTTATTTGAACATATAATTGATTGGGATGTGGCTGTTGTTTCTCAATCTAAATATTATATTGCTGATTTATTTTTAGAAGAATTTGAAAAAGATTTACCACTAAAAAATAGTATTGATAATTCTGATGCTTTATTTTGGTATGGATATTTAATAACAAGATGGTGTATACAAGAACAAATCTATGGTAAAGATATTTCAGATAATTATAACATTATATCTATTTTGCAGAGTTATGATGTGTTACATTCCTTGTCTATAGACAATGCTATAGACCATATAAAACTCGATGATAGATTAGAAAATATAGAACGGAGTTAAAAATATGAAAGTATATCATGGTGGCGATAAAAAAATAGAATCACCTAATTTACTAATTGGGCGGTCTAATACAGATTTTGGATTAGGATTTTATACAACTCCTAATGAATATATGGCAAAAAAATGGGCTATACGAAAATCTTATCCAATAATTAATATATATGACTTAAATATCTCAGGTTTAAAAATTAAACAATTTGGACTAGACAAAGAATGGCTTGATTTTGTTGTTGCCAACAGAAATGAAAAATTAAAATTTAATGTATATTCTGATTATGATGTCTTAATCGGAACAACTGCGGATGACAAAATGTTTAGTACAATTGAAAATTATGAATCTGGATTTTTAAGTGCAAAAGATACAATTGCTATTTTAAATAATATGGACGTAGGTATTCAAATTTGTTTAAAATCTCAAAAAGCAATAGATAATTTAAAATTTGATAAGGCATATGCTATTGACTATAGAACTGTTTTAAAATTAAAAGATGAAATAAAAAAAGACAAACAATATGCAGAAGATAGAACAAGCCAAATGATAAAAAAAATAAATGAGAGAAAAGATAATTCTTATTTAGATGTTTCAAATTTATCTAAAGAACAAATTGAAAATATTAAAAAAATCATAGAGCAGGAAGAAAATAATAAACAAGATGATATTGATATAGAATTAGACTAAAAAGGATTTTTATTATGAATACTCAACATTTATTAATGAATAAAAATGAAGTTGTTATTGATAGTAATAATATTATTAAAGAAAAAATAGTTTTAACACGAATTATATATATTATATGTTATAATATAAGGCAAATGAACTATTAATGTTCATTTGTATCTTATATAAAACATATATTAAAGGAGTAATTAATGTATTTAGATGAAAAGAATTTGTTAGATATATATAATAGATGTAGTAATAATAATCAATTAGATATTACGAGAGAAATTGAGAAAGCTGATATGAAAGCTTTTGTTAATAAAACAGGTGGCAGCTTTGGCGATTATTACCATAAACGAACACTTAATAAGATTTTAAATGAGGGATATAAGGATGAAAACCCAAGACCACATTATTCAGATGGTACTCCAGCACATACTATATCAATTAATGAAGCAGTATCAAGATATGATTTAACAAAAGGAGAATGTCCAATATTAACATTAAGACCTATTGCATGGAAGAGTGCTGTTAAAGAAATCTTCTGGATTTATCAGATGCAGTCAAATAAGTTAGAAGATTTACATAATTTAGGTATTAAATATTGGAACGATTGGAATATTGGAGATAATACTATCGGTCAACGATATGGAGCAACAGTTAAAAAATATGATTTAATGAATACATTATTAAATGATTTAAAAAATGACCCATATGGACGTAGACATATTATTGAATTATGGCAGGTTGAAGATTTTAAAACACCAGGACTTAATCCTTGTTGCCATATGACTACTTGGAATGTAAGAAATGATGGTATTACCGATACAAAGTATTTAGATATGGAACTTAAGCAGAGAAGTAGTGATTTTGCTACCTCTGTAAGTATTAATGAATTACAGTATGTGGCTTTACTTCTTATGGTTGCTAAACATTTAGGATATACTCCGGGGGTGTTCACCCATGTAATTACAAATACACAGATTTATGATAGACATATTAATCAAGCTAAAGAGCTTATTAATAGAAAACCTATTCCAAATAAAGCGCAGCTTATTCTTGATACAGATAAGACCAATTTTTATGATTTTACAATAGATGATTTTAAATTGATTGATTATCCTTTGGATGAAATTAAAAATACTAATCCACAGCTTAAATTTGATTTAGGCATTTAAATTAATATTAGAAAATATATACCTTTTTAGTAAATAATATGATATACTTAACATATTATTGAAAGAGAGGTATTTTATTATGTTATTTTTTAAGAAAAAGCCTGAACCACCAAAAGAAAAAAAGAAAGAATTTGTAGACCCTTGGATATATCCAGGAGAAAGATATTATAAAAGAGATAAAGAACTATATAAAAAATACAGATTAGATGCTGTTAATGATAATTCTACTTATTATCATTTTATTACTTTATTTTATATGTGGGATGAAGAAAATATAAAAGAAGATGAACGTGGTCTTTTTGGAATACAGACTTTTAAACTTTCTGAGAAAAATAAATAATAGATTTTAGCAGCATTTTACGATACTTATTATATATAAATAATATTATAAGGAGTAAAGTATATAATGCTTACAATTAATGATATAGTATCTTATCATATAGATAATCCAGATGTAAAGTTAGCTATCTATACAGATAAAATATCTGATTTAGATATTTTAAGTAAAACAAATTCTACTATAATTAAGGCTTCAAGTATTTATGAGAAAAATAGTATTAAACATATAAATATATTAGATATATCATATAATGAGAATATTGAACTTACAATAAGTAAAAAAGCAAAATTATTATCTGATATAATTAATTTTTGTATAAGACCCTCTACACTCTTAAAATCACAAGAACAAATTATTGAAGGTGTCTTAAAACAATTATATGGAATTTGTAAATCATATTTAGATAGAAATAATAAAGAAAAAGCATATGAAATTTCACCTACATTAAAAGATGTTGAAAGTAGATTATCTGTTTATAAGGTTGGAACAGATGGATATGCTTTAAAAGATATTATGAAACAAATCGGATTATTTGATAAAGAATTATGCTATCAAACTAATATTGATACAAATAATAATTTAATTTGTTTTATTGCAGATGAAGAAATGTACGAAAATGTAATTTGGCAATTAATATTTATGGATTTTGTATATAATTTAAGATTAAATAATCCTAAATACGATATAATTTCAAAAACATTTATTAATGGAAAAACTAAATAACCCTTTTTTAAAGGCATTACATTTATATGTGTAATGTCTTTTTTTGTTACACGAAATATAATATACAAGTGATATAATAATTACAAAAATATGTGTTTTTAATAATAGAAAAACAGTATAAAATACGATACTTATTATATAAAGAATTTGTTATATTTAATAAATAACATATAGGAGAAATTAAACATGAAGTGTGATAATACTGAAAAATCAATACTTATAGCTTTATATAAATTAAGATATGAGCAAAATAAAAATCAACCATGCTTATTATCTGAAATGCAAATACTTCAAGATATGGAAAGATATTTTCCAGATGATTTTAGTTTTGAAGATATTGTATCAGTTGAATTAAGTGATTGTAAAACTTCTGAAGAATATCATGCTGTAACTGAACTTTTAGAAAGATTAGAAGAGCAACATGATAAATATGAAGAATATGAAGATTTTAAAGACAATAGAGATGAAGAACAAGAAAAAGACAAAGATGATGATGTATTTATGCCATCATTCATATAAATTAAGGAGAATAGTATGAATTATTTAAATTTTGAGAGTAATGGTAATTTTCCTATTAATAAATATATGTCAGGAGCATACCATGTTGGACATTATGGATTAAAAGATTTTTCTATTCCGGTAAAAGTTATTGCAAAAGGAAAAGATTATATTGTTGTACCTTTAGAAAATATTAAATTAGAATGGACTGGTAAAAATAGGGATAATCATATCGAAACATATAATGCTAATGAGACTATTGCTGTAAATCCTAATTGCGTTTCAGAGGAACCATTTTATCCTATTCCTGAATTTATTAAGCCTGATGAATATACAATTTCTCCTAAAAGAGCTAATGAAATTGTTGAAAATTTAATTGATACTATAATATTAGAAAATGATAATAAAAATAATCAAATAGCAGAATTTAAAAAGATAGGTTTTTCAGATAATGAAATTACTGATTTACATTTAGCAACAGAAACAGAATTACAACAATATTTAAATGAAGAACTAGACAAATTATTTGAAAGATAAATATAAAAATATTTCTTTATAAAGAAATACAATAAAAGGAAATAAAAAAATGAATCCTAATTATGAAAATATTGAACCACTTGTAAATTATATTAAAGCTAATCATATAAAAACGCCTTTAAAACTTGAAATTGGATTAGATAAAGTATCAAGTGATGGAATGACCAGATATTTTACAATAAAAATAAATGGAGATGATGTTACTGGAATGGTAGCTAAAGCTTTAGATAATAAAATATCAAAAGCTAAAGATACTCCTTTTAAAATGATAGTACATGGATGTGGTATGGATATGGGTTTTGCTGTTCAGTATCAGTTATATAAAGAATTTGCTTCAGCAGATTTAGGAAATATGATTGATAGAAACAACTATGTATGGCTTGGTAAAATTGAAAACGGAAAATATCCATATGATAACAAATATAATTTTACCGGCTTTGATAAAATGCTCCGTGAATTTGATGAAAATGGAAAATATGCCGAATGTAAAGAATTTTCAATAGCATTGGGTGGATATGATAAATGGTTTGAAATTAGTTATAAAGGTCAACCAATATGTGATTGCGTAGATGGAGATATTCAAGTATGGGGTGTGCCTGATATAACAAGAAATATTATTGAAAACAAACTTTACAACTGGGATAACAAATTAAAGTTTGAGGAAGATAAGTGCGTAGAAGAAGAACAAGAAGAGGTTCTTGAATAAAGGATAATAATTATGAATGATATATTAGAGTTAAAAGCTATAAAAGAAAGCATTATGAAAGTAAAATCAAACCTCGAATATGATATAAATAAAGAGGAATCTTTAACTTTATTAAATGATACTTTAACAAAATTAAAATATATGACATTTGATTTTAGTAAAGATGTTAGAAATAAAAAAATAGAAGAATTTTCTCATTTTCTTTTTGATAAATTTACTGAAATGACAAATTTTAGTCATACTATAGAGGTTTTTCAAGAAGATTATTCGGATGTAATTCCAAAAGAGAATATGAAACAGTATATAGATGAATTTGTAAGAGATAATAAGTATAATTCTGATTTAACTTTTGATGATTTTATGAATAATAAAATTTTAGAATTAAAAGCAGAAACCGTTTTTAATTATGAAAGTGAAATAGCTTCTAAATTAATTGATATATTAAATAGCCCTACAATTCCACAAGATATTAGAAATACATATGATATGTTAGTTGCAGAAAATGATGGTAATAAAAATTTAGATATGTGGGATTTACTTGATTTTGCGGGTTATAACGGACCAGAAATTGATTGGCATGATTTTATTGGTATTTATGATATAAATATTATGTTTGCTACAGAAAATGAAAAAAATCTTGATATGGGTTCTATTTATGGAATGACATATATAGAAGATGTTCCGGATGATATAGCAGAACATGAATTTATGGAAGATAATTTCAAAAAGAAATGTGATAATGCTTTAACATATTTATTACATACTCAAGGATATACATTAGCTGATTTCTATAAAGTATTATATAAAAATGAAAAAGCTGATAATTTTCTTGATTCTGTAAAAGCTGAATTTTATAATTGTACTTCATTTATGCGAGAACTTACTATATTAACAGTATTAGATAGAGATAATATTGAAGATTTTGTAGATGGTATTAATAATTCAGATAAGAATTTATTATTTAAAGCTTATTCTACAGTAGGACTGTATAATGAATGGCAAGGCTCTGGTGGACCATTTGAAATAACCTTAGATAAGGATTTTGAAATACCTACTTCAATGATTAGAAATATTCAATTTGAACATATACATGATAAAAACATAAATAATGGCTATACAGTAGATGACGTATATAGTTTTGCTTCTTCATCATGGTGTGATAATATGGAAATAACTGATGCAGATAATTCAAAAATAATATCTGAAGATTATTCTGATGCTTTTAAAATATTATGCGAAGTCAAAGAAGAATATTTAGAAGAACAAGAACAAATTAAAAATAGATTTGATTATGAATTTGGAGATTAATTATGGAATACAGAAATTGCCAAATCATCTAAATATAAGTGATGCTATTACAATTAATTCAGGAGATTTATTTTCTAAAGACTAGGTGGATTAGCAGCAGAACGAAAGTTATATAAGCAATATTTATTTTCACTTGGGATGAATGAAATGTTTAAAGATAATCCTTATATGAATAAGAATATTGAAAAAGATAAAGAACAAGAAGATGAATATACACGATAATTAATGTAAAATAGATATGGGGGGAAAATTAATAATTATGATTTTTAATGATATAACAGTACTTGGAGTGATTTATTATAAAAATCCTTTAACTGTTGTAGTAACAGATAATTATTTCAATAATAGATTAAACATAGATGGAAGTAATTATTATGTAGCATATTCTTTAGAATATGATTACACAATAGATAAATTTGATATAGTAGCAGAAATTGTAAAAAAAGATAATATAATTAAAGAAGAAAAATCTATTTTAAATTTATTTACAGATGACGAAAAAGCCGAATTATTTAAGCTTTTTAAAAACACTATGTTAAAAACATTATCATGCTATTATTGTAAAAACTTTACAGATATAATTGATTTCTATAAGGGAGTTAGAAAGGCTTAATTATGATAAAGATAAACATAGATAATTTCGATTATGAAAGAAATTCTATAGTAGCCAATGTAGGCAATATAAAAGAATTAGATTATAAATTAAAATTAACCGATGAAGATAGAAAGAAAATAAATACAGATTACTTATTAGAATTTAACTATAATACTATGAATTTATATATATGTCCTGTCTTTTATAAAACTCAAGCTGTATTAAATAAAGAATTAGAAATAGATAATAATTTAAATAAATTAATTACTAAATATTCAAAAGCTCCTATAAATAGTTTTTTATCATCAAATGAATTAAATGATATTGTTTCTCAATTTAAAGAACAGTCTATTGTATTTGCAAAAAGTTGTGAAAGTCAAAATTTTGAAACATTTGATGATGTTATAAAATATGCTATAAATATAAATAAAGAACTTGAAGATTTTGAATATTAGGGTATTTTGCCTATAGTGTATGAAATGCATCGAAAGAAATGCTGAAGATATATATAGAAAATCAAAGGTTGAGAAAGAAGGTAACAGTGGATGTTAAAGGCATATAAATACAGAATATATCCAAATAATGAGCAGAAAATACAGATTGCAAAAACATTTGGCTGTTGCCGTTTTGTATATAATCAGACATTGGCATACCGGAAAGAAGTATATGAGAAAAAGAAAAAATCAGTTAGTAAAACCGACTGTAACAATTACTGCAATAGACAATTAAAGAAAGAATATGAATGGCTGAAAGAAGTGGATAAATTTGCTCTAACAAATGCGATTTACAACATGGATGCTGCATACCAGAAGTTTTTTAAGGAACACGCAGGTTATCCGAAGTTTAAAAGTAAACACGATAATCATAAGTCATATACAACAAATTTTACGAATGGCAATATAACAGTAGATTTTGGGTGCAATAGAGTAAAACTGCCTAAATTAAAAGGAATAAAAGCAAAACTGCATAGAAATTTTATCGGACAGATAAAATTGGCAACGATAGCACAAGTTCCGAGTGGAAAATATTATGTATCAATTTTAGTGGAAACAGAACACACGGAACTGCCACATACAAATCAAAATATCGGAATAGATTTAGGTATTAAGGAGTTATGTATTACTTCTGATGAAAAAAAATATGAAAATCCCAAAATCATCAGAAAATACGAAAAGAAACTGGCAAAACTGCAAAGGCAATTAGCCCATAAAGAGAAGAGAAGCCGAAATTACTACAAAACAAAGAAAAAGATAGCATTATGCCATGAAAAAATAACAAATACCAGAAAAGATTATCTGCACAAGATGTCCCATGAGATTATCAGCGAAAACCAAGTGATAGTTTCGGAAAATTTGCAGATAAAAAACATGGTAAAAAATCATCGTTTGGCAAAGTCTATAAGTGATGTATCATGGTATGAGCTGACAAGACAGTTAGAATATAAGGCAAAGTGGAATGACAGGAAATATGTCAAAATAGATACATTCTATGCTAGTAGTCAGATGTGTTCTGTCTGTGGATACCAAAATACAGAAACAAAAAAACTGTCCGTAAGGGAATGGATATGTCCTGTCTGTGGAACAAATCATGACAGAGACATCAACGCGGCAAAGAATATACTGGAAGAAGGATTAAGACAAATAGCATAAAAATAATAATATAGGACAGGAACTGCCCGAATTAACGCCTGTGGAGATAGTAGGTTACGAGGTCTGCGAAGCAGGAAGCTCATTGGCTTTAGACAATGGACAGTTCACTATGAAGATATATAACTTATCAGAAAGGAAAATAGTATATGAAATATAATAAACCACTTGATAATTTAACAAATAAAGAAATGCATGATTTATTACAAGATATTATTGATGATTGTGTGTCATATGCAGGAGATAGTTATGAAAATTTTGGTAAAAATACTGTTGATAATTTAAGAATGCTTAAATTAGTAGATTATGGATTCTCTAAAGAACAAAAATTAGCACAGAAATATACATATTTATCTGATTGTCTCTCTACAGAACAATTTAAAAGTTTATGTGAAGCGTGTGATTATAATGAAGATGTATTAAAGGATTTTAATAATCAGGTAAAAGACTTTTATGCTGGCAAAACAGTATCTAGTATATTCTATGAAGCATTAGAGGAAAATAAAATAGAAAAATATATTAAAGAATATGATAAATTTTATCATGGTTTATCTGATGATATAGATATATATAATACTCATAATGATATGGATAGGGAAATGGATTAATTGATTTTTAAAGGAGTAAAATATAAATGAAAAAAAAGATTATAAGTTTATTACTTATTAGTTTATGTACAGTAAGTTTAATAGGATGTAGTTCAAAAAAGCAGAATGTACCTCTTATAGAAAGTACTGAACCTACTTTAACACAAGAGGAAATGTCAGACCATGCTATACAGCAAGATACTGGATATTTACTTATAGACCATATAAAAAATATGGAAAAGAAACAAATAGATGATATAGAAATTAATGGATATGGTAAATTATCAGAACTTACAAATGAAAAAATACTTGAATTTGCAAATGATGGAAGTAAATATCAGGTATATGACACTAATAGTGAAGGAAGAACATTAGACTCTGCTATACAAGAAAATCCTTATATATATGCAAATGATAATCTGATAAACCCTACAGTAAAAATAAAAGAGGGTGAAGAACCAAAAGAACAATATCCGGATATTGTCATTACGTCTAATGATGAAAATGTAACTTTTAAAGATGCTATATTAAATGGTGATTGGGGATTATCAGCATATAATAGAGCTATTACCGGAATTAATGATATGGAAACAGATATATCATATGCAGGTATTAATGATGATAGTTTATATCAAGTATTTGACGAGTGGTGTAATACTATAGGAACACCAAAAAGAGCTATAATATATAAAGATACAAAGAATACAGATAAAGATGACACAAGATATGAATTTATCGAATTACAATTTGAAATAGGTGATTATATTTTACCTATGGCTGTAAGTGTCTCAAGCACAAATGATGGATATACACAAACCAGTTCTGTTATCGGCTCATTAACACAGGGTATTTGTAAAAAAGACCATTATAAATCACCTATGAGTTATTTTGACAATAGCCAATATGAAACAGAAACTATTGAATTTTAAAAAGATATGTCAATAAAGACATAAAATTATAAGGAATAAATCAATGGACATCAAATATAAAAATCTAACAAAAGCTGAAGTTAAATATTTAAAAGACTATAATGTTGATGATGAAGTAATTCAATCAATCAATGCAATACAACGTAAAAGGCATGGAGCCGATAGATTTTGTGCTGATACATATGTTGATACATATGTTGGTTTCTTTAGCAAATTAAATCAAAAATATAATATTAGTATTTCTAAATTTGAAAAATTATATGATGATAATGAACCATATAGATATAAAGCATATTATTCATTAGCGCAGAAATATGGTGATGATATAGCAGAAAAAATATGTTTCAGTCTTATTGATAGCAATATAGATAATGTTTTATTATGGAATTTTATGAAAGATATAGCTAATTGTAACGATAAATTATCTATATATGATATAAATAAAACATTAGATTTTGTTAAAAGTTTTGCAATAGGTATAAATGAAAACAAACTTAATAATATTGTAGAAGATTTATCATCAGATATGGTAAAGAAGTCTGTAGAAAACGATTACGAATATGATGATTTAGATAGATAATATATAGATAAAAATAAGATGAAAGATTATATTTTTAACATAGTGATTGTTGACTATATAATCTCTTATCTTATATGGGGGAGTAAATGGTAAAAATTAATATTTAAAATTTTTTAAAAAAAATAATAGAAATCACTTACTATTTACGATACTATATATAAGAGAATAGTAGTATGATTACTTATTCTATATAATATATATATATATAATTCATATATATTGAGGTTATTTAGGCTCTCAAAAGTGAGGCAAGTGCTGAAACATTGCACTCACTAGAAATAGTGCATTGACAACTCTATATAGTGACTTGATTTGAAGGTTTAGAGTAGTTAGAATTAACACTGTTACTAAACAGATAGAACATCTTTAAAAATGACTCTGTGTTTTGGAGTAATCAAAATTAGCACTATTACTAAACTAATAAATGTCTCTTCATCTATGGTATTTAGTTTTGAAATTGTTAGAATTAACACTATTACTAAACTGCATCTCACAGAAAAACACACATTATATGATTAAAAATTGTTTAAAATAACACCATTGTTAAACAATATGTATCTAATTTGTATTTTGTCGGATTAAACTATGAATAATGAAAGAGGTATTAAAATAATGAAAAAAGCCGTTAAAATTTTACTTGGATGTGCAGCAGTTGGTACAATAGCAACTGTAGTGACTAAAATTGTAAAAGATATTAAAGAAGAAAAAGAATATGAGGCTTCTTTAGAAGATGACGATAATGAGTCAGAATTTGTAGATGAAGATATTGAAAATGAAATGGAAAATGAATTTGAGGATGAAAAATCAACAGAGGATTTTGATAAAAAAGTCAATGACGTAACGCCAAAGCCCATCAATATCAACAACATCTAAGCTAAAGCATAGAAGTTACAACAAAATATTATCTATTATAAATAACAAGATATAAATGTAGAATATTATTTAATTGTTAGTTAGGAAGAGTCAATAATGACTCTTCTTTTATTTTTTATAATTTATTAAATAATTTATCTTATTTACTACACGAAATATAAACATGGTATGTTATAATATAAATATAAAGAAGAAATTCTTAAAAATTAAATATGTTAAATTATGATATTAGTTGCAATATTGGATTTGTAGCAGACTAATTTAATCAGTAGGTATATAAAACTGTTTCTGAAGCTAAAAGTGAAATTGAAGCATTTACTCAGAATAAAATCAATTCTATTACTTCACAAGCTTTAACTGAACATTATGACGAGTTTACGCATCTTCATAATCCTGTAAATATATGTGAATTAACTGATAGTGAATAATAATTTGGGAGAAAGTTATGTTTAAAATGACACAAGATGATTTAAATTATCAAAAAGAACTTAATAAATTATCAAAAGAAGAAGTTATTGAGGTATGTTTAACCTTGCATAGACTATATGCTAATGCTTGTGAACAGCTTGAAAAAAATGAAGCTGAAAATATATACACCAATGATATGTTAAATGACATGATTGATAGTTTACCTGATTATTTGTAAATATATAACTCAGTTAGGCTTATATAAATTAGTCGAAACAATAAGAGATAAAAATATTACATGTAAAATGAAAAATCTTTCATAATAACAATACATAATATTCTCTGAAGTTTTATCTTTAGGGAGTATTAATAAATTAATGTAAAATAAATTATAATTTCTTTTAATAAACTACACGAAATATGAGCAGTATGTATTATAATAATATTAGAAATAAGGAAATAGTAAATGAAGTAAAATAAAAATATGTACGAACATGAATTTGATGATAATACTATTATTAAGGTAGAAAATCCAGTTATTTCAACAAATATGAATACATTTGATGAATTGGATTATGATTGTTTTGACCTCATTAAAATAATAAGGTTAAGGGTATAGTTTAAAACTATACCTTTGACTTTGGGCTTATTTTGGAGCCTAAAAGTTGAGGGGATATAAATATAATTTATATAACACTCACTAAAAGTAATGTATATAAATATAGAATTTGAGGTTTTTGATTCTTAAGAATTTACATTACTACAAAACGAATGATATTTTAGTTATGTATTCATTGCCGTTTTAGAGTCTTAAGAATTTACATTACTACAAAACCTAAGATTGACAAGGAATTATTAAACAATGTTTTAGTACTATAATAATTTACACTACTACAAAAAGATAATACTAGATAAGGAGATAATAATTATGACCGAAATCAACAGACTTAACAAGATGACAATTAATGAGCTTATGTCTTATATTAATGATAACAATATTACGCTTGAGATTAGCAATGGCAGGATTACTAAGGTAATTAGATAATATGTTTAAATTCATTAAAACGAATACCTTTAATAAAGGTAGAAATATTATATTTCTATTTACTGAAGATTTTTTAAAAGATAGTGACCAAATAAAAAGTGAAGCACGTAAATATATATTTAAATATAAAGGTATAGGTGTTCTACAATTAATAATTATTTTGATTACATTATTATTGGGATTAAAATATACCTATGCCTTTAAAAATATATATTTAATATTAGCTGGCATTTTTTTAATATTTGATTTTGTGGTAAATAATTATCGCAAAAAATATATCAAATCATATGATAAAGATACGATTTCTCTCATTCAAAAAAAATATAAATATATAAAATTTAAAGAATACTTAGATGACTTAGTAAATAAGAATATAAAAGATATAGAATTTAATATAACAAATGATGTCTTTAGATTATCTTATTCTTATAATAATAGAAAATATAACTATATATCACCATATAAAGTAACACATAATTGTATAGGACAGGATAATGATGAAGATACTGTATTGTCTTTTGTAGATACTTCTAAAGGGAATTTAGATTTTGTTATAAATATTTCATCAAAAATAGATAATGATTTATTAAAAGGAAAATATAAAATATGCGGAATAATATAAAAATATTTAATGATACAAGAGACATTTCATTAAATGAATACAAAAGTTATACGGATGATTTAATAAATAATACTGTTGTATATACAGAAGAGTATATGAAATTCTTTTTAGCAAATTGTAATAGTTTAGATAAGCAACAAAAAATATCAATATGTAATGAAGATACAATATCTTGTGTTTTAAATATTTATAGAAAAGATAATGATAATCATATTGCTATGCTTAATTTTGCAGATGCATATACACCAGGGGGATTAGTGCTTAAAGGAGCAACTACGCAAGAAGAATGTATATGCAGGCGTAGTAATTTGTATGAGTCTTTAATATCAGATAAATGTAAAAATGATTATTATGATTATAATGCAACATTAAAGAATAGATATTATACAGATAGAACTATATATAGTAAATATGTATGCCTATTTAAGGATAGTAATTATAACAGATTAAGTTATCCTATTTTTCCGGATGTAATAACTTGTCCTGCTCCTGTATGTTGTGAAGATAGAGAAGTATGGGTTAATAGAATTGATGCGGTACTTTGTGCTGCAAAGGAAAATAATATTGATACTCTTATTTTAGGAGCTTGGGGCTGTGGCGCATTTGGAAATGATGCTAAATTTGTTGCCTCTATATTTATGGAAGAATTAGAAAAATATAAGGTGGCAGATAATGTAATATTTGCTATTCCAACAAATGATGTTGATAGTTATAATTATAAATCATTTAAAGATGCTATTGAAAATAATATTAGAACTAATCAGTCAAAGAAAACATCTTTTATTAAAAAGATATTTAATACATAATATGTATTTTATATAAAAAATAATAAATCTTAAGGAGAAAAAACGCTAATGGATATTTTAATTATTGTAGGTATAGTTGTTATTGCATTAATTTTGATTGTAATGACAGGCTATGTTAAGTCGCCATCTGATACAGCTTATATTATCAGTGGTTTAAAAAAGGAGCCTAAATATGTTATAGGCAGGTCATCAATTCGTATTCCTTTCTTACAGAGAATGGATAAACTTATGTTGAAGATGATTTCAGTAGATGTAAAGACAGAAGATTCTGTTCCAACAAATGATTATATCAATGTAAATATTGATTCTGCTGTAAAAGTAAAAGTTAGTTCTGACCCTGCTAAGATGAAGATTGCGGCAAGTAACTTTCTTAATAAGAACGAGGAATATATTAGAAGTTCAGTAGTTGATGTATTGCAGGGAAATGTTCGAGAGATTATCGGTCAGATGAAACTTGAGGAAATTGTACAGGACCGTAAGAAGTTTGCTGATAAGGTTCAGGAGAATGCAGCTCCGGATATGGCTAAGATGGGCTTAGATATTGTGTCATTTAATGTACAGAATGTTACTGATAATGGCAATGTCATTGAGAATTTAGGTATTGATAGAGTTGTAAGTATTTCTAAATCAGCACAGATTTCAAGAGCTGAAAGTGAAAGAGATATTGCTGTTGCAAAGGCATCCGCAGAGAAGCAGGCTAATGATGCAAGAGTAGAAGCTGAGACAGCTATTGCAGAACAAAATAACGCATTAGAGATTAAAAAGCAGGAATTAAAGAAACAGTCTGATATTAAGAAAGCCGAAGCTGATGCTGCTTATGAGATTCAGGAACAGGAGCAGAGAAAGACTATCGAGATTGCAACTGCTGATGCTAATATTGCAAAGCAGGAAAAAGAAGCAGAAATTAAAGAGAAAGAGATTGCTGTAAAAGAGAAGTCTCTTGATGCTGAAGTAAAGAAACAGGCTGATGCTGAAAAGTATGCTCGTATTCAGAAAGCAGATGCAGATAAGTATGAAGCAGAGCAGAGAGCAGAAGCAGAGAAGATTACTAAGTTAAAAGAGGCAGAAGCAATCCAGGCAAGAAGTATTGCAGAAGCCGAGGGTACTAAAGCTAAAGGTATTGCAGAAGCCGAAGCTATTAAGGCAAAGGGATTAGCAGAGGCAGAGGCTATGGAAAAGAAAGCAGAGGCTATGGCTAAGTATGGCAAGGCTGCTATGACAGATATGATTATTAAGGTACTTCCACAGATGGCAGAGGCTATTGCTAAACCACTTGAAAGCATTGATAAGGTATCTATTATTGGTGGTGCCGGTGATAGTGGAATGTCTACTATTAGCGATAATGTACCACAGGTACTTGCTAAAACTATTGAGTCTGTAAAAGAGACTACAGGATTTGACCTTACAGAGGTTATGAAAGCTAACACTTACGATGCTAGGGTTAATAATAATCTCAATATTACAACTGACTTAGAAAATAAGGTAGTTGAAAAGGTTGTTAATGAAGCAGTTACGGATGTTGAGGATAATATCCCAAATACAGTAGCACCTAATATTGATACTACTGTACATAATGAGCCTGTAAACACACCAAAGACTCATAAAAATAAGAAGAATTAATTTTTAAAATTATAAATAATAAGAGCATAGTATTATTTGCTATGCTCTTTTTATTTGTCATTAGAAGCCTTATATAACAAAATTTTGTATACTTTTTTATGTATATCTACACGAAATATAACACTTGTATGCTATAATATTATTATAGAAAAAACAGATAATAACTAATTGTTAAAGGAGATTATTTGGATTGAAATGATTAAACAAATAATTTTAGAACGAAATAAAAAATATGTAAATGAAGGAACTATGGGTTTTGATGATTATACATTAAAAAAGGAACCTATGAAAGACTTTTGTTTACGGGTTAGTAATGAAGCTAATAATATTGATGGAAAAATTATTAATATATCTTATCCATCGGAAGATTTAGCTATTATAGTTTATAAAAATAAGATTAAGGAGTAAATAAATGGAAAGATATATTTCTGTAGACGCTGGAAAATTTGGAACAAAAGTAGCAGAGTATTTAAAGGAAAAAGATACTGTACGTGTATTCCAGTTTAGAACAAAAATTGGAACTGGTGATTTTCGTGATGATGCTATAGAAAATGATACTTTTATTATTGGTGTTAAAGATAAAGTATTTAAAGTAGGAAATGGTGCTAGAGGTGATGGTGCTGAATTGGAAACCTCTAAACAAAGCATTGTTCATAAGAATTGTACAATGGCTGCTGTAGCAAAATTAGTATCTGACAATGAAGTTGATACAGTAAATTTAGCAGTAGGATTACCTGCTAAAGAGTGGGCTGTTGTTTCTAAAAGAGAAGATTATAAAGACTTTATGTTTCCTAGTAGTACTATTGAAGTAAAAATTAAAGAAAGCAGTACTTCACCTGTTAAGACAAAGAAGTTTAAGATTAATAAGGAGAAGTCTTGTGTATTTCCGGAGTCTATTGGAGCTTTATTTATGGATGATAGTCCAAAGGTTACTCCAACATCATATATTGGTGTCTTAGATTTAGGTAATTTAAATTTAAATGCTACTCTTTGGCAGGGAATTGAATTACAGCAGGATGAAAGTATTACTTCTGAATTAGGTGGCAGTATTTTAATTCAAGAGGTATCACAGGAATTATCTGCTGAATTTAGTAGATGTGATGAAAAATATGTAGCACAGATGCTTAAGAAAGTTCCTGAGAAAAGACATTTAACACCAAGAGTGAAAAATCCTAATGATAAAGATGAAGCAAAATATAATCAGAAAATAATTGATGATTCACGAGAACTTATTCATAAAATAGAACTTGACCATGCAAAAAAAGTAAAAAGATGCTGTGATGGTCGTAATTGGTCTATTGATTATATGGATATTGTAGCAATAGGTGGAACTTCATCTATTATAAAGGATGAATTAAAAGAAGTATTTGGCAATATTACAATTCTTAAAAATTCAGAAATGTGTAATGCATTAGGCTTTTTAAGAATGTTATGCTCAAGGATGCCTGAGATTAATAAGGTTATTCCTTTGACTGATATTAAAAATTTTTAAAAAGATAAAGGGTTATTTGAATTATGGCTAATAAAAATGTTAATGATAGCAAAATTAAAACACATATTTTAACAAAAAAAGTACAGCTTATTGTTGATACTGATAGGTTTGATACAGATGAAGAGAAAAAAGCTGAAGTAGATAGAGTATATAAATATTTAAGAGACTCTATGAGATGTCAGTCAAGAGAAATGAATCAGTATTATATGCATTTATGGATGATGTCTGTTGCAAGAAATTTAAATGATGACAGATATTCAATGAAAAAATATATGAATAATATCATAGATGCTGTTCATCCATATTTAGATAAAAATAATAAAGAGTTTAATAATAAACAAAAGAAAATAACAAGAGATTTTGAAAAGAAGATTAAAAATCTATGCGAAGAGTATCAAGCAGAAACAGAAATTTTAAATAATGATACTTTGCGTGAATTAAATAAATGCTTTAATCGTAAAAAAGATGGTGCTTATGATACTAATTTTGTAAATGAGATGCCAGAGGGATTAGGCATTGTTATGGGAAGAACTGTTGAACAGGATTTCCAAAATGATTGTAAAGCCGGATTATTAAGTGGTATAAGAAATCCACGAAGCTATAAAATTAATTATCCTCTTATTATTCCTAAGTCTTTTGTTGCTTATGGAGTAGGTAGTGGTAAGGCAATGCAAGGTCGTGGCATAATTTTCCCTGATATGGAATATTCTGATTTCCATAATATGCTTTTTAGTACCAAAAACCCTAATATTACATATAATTTTGTGCATGATATTGATTTCAAATTAGTTTTTGGAAGTATGAAGAGAAGCCATGAGTTAAGAGTAATTTTTGATAGAATTAAAATGGGTGAGTATTCTATTTGTGGTTCTACTATTGAAATTAATAATAAGAAAAAAATTATGTTAAATTTATCTTATGAAGCACCAATTTATGAGAAACCTAATTTAGATGAAAATACAGTTGTAGGTGTAGATTTAGGTATGGCTATTCCTGCTGTATGTTCTTTAAATAATGATGATAGAACATATAAATATATTGGTGACTCGCATGAATTAGAATTTATTAAAAAAGGTATTCAGGCGCAAAGAAGAAGTTATCAGAGGAATGCTGTATATAATAAAGGTGGCCACGGAAGAAATAGAAAGCTTGAAAATCTTGATAGATTAAAGAAAAGAGAAAGAAATACAACACGCACACATAATCAAAGATATGCAAAGCAGATTGTTGATTTTGCTTTAGCCAATAATGCTAAATATATTAATTTGGAAAAGTTAAAAGGTTTTTCTAATAATGAGAAGAATAAATTAGTATTAAGAAATTGGTGTTATTATGAGTTACAGCAGTATATTGAGATAGATGCATCTAAATATGGTATTAAAGTAAGATATATTTATCCTATGAATACCTCACGTACATGTAGTGTTTGTGGAACTTTGACAACAGATGAAGATGTAAAAAATGGTGTTGGTAGAGTATCACAGGATGAATTTATTTGTAAAGACCCTAATTGCCCATCACATACTCTTTATACTAGAGGACCTAAAGGACATAAAGTACCATATTTTAATGCTGATAGAAATGCATCAAGAAATATTGCTATGTCAGAAGATTTTGTAAAGAAAAATGCTAAAGATAATGCATTTAAAAAGATTGATGATTTATATGAAATAAATAATGATATTGATGCTGCATAAAAATATATTATAGCTATTATTATTATGACTTCTTACCTTTATAAAACATATAATTTTAAGGGTTTGAAGTCTTAATAATTAAGATATAGGTAAATAAAATGTATAATAAAATTAATATATTAACTAATAATTTAATAGATAATTATATAGCAAGTACAAGTAAAAAGGAGATTGAAAAGAAAAAATTATCTCCCTCTGATTTTTTACTATTTCGCCAAGAAGCAATAAATGAATTAGAAAATGGTATTATTGATACAGATGATACAGCTTTTAATAATATTAATAAATCATCTGATATAAAACCAGTTAAATCAAATAGTAATAAATCAAGTCATAAATCTTTGATTAATACTAATGAAGTAGTTGTTAATAAAAAAAATATTAATGATGTCATTACTACTGATAATATAGAAAATACAAATACAGTAGAAGATATGGAAGAAATAGAAACTGATGATAATGATTTATTATCAATACTTAAATCTGTAAAAGGATAAATAACAATGCAATACTTTAAAAAAATAATAATTTCAGTTTGTTTATTATTTGTAATAAATAGTAATGCTATAATAACATATGCTTTACCTGTAAATAATTCAGAAATTTTAATGATTACAGACTATGTATTTAAAGCTAATGATTTAATAAATAAAATGAATTTGGAAATAAATTATCAAAAAGGACTTTATAATACGGTATATGATAAAAATAATTATGATACATTTATAAATGGACTGAATAATATAAAGAAAAAAGCTGATAATGATTTTTTATTATTTAAAAATACAACAAAAGATAATTCCAATGTTTTAGCAGGTGTAAATTGTTTTGTATTTAATACATTATCGCCTAAAGAAATATATAATTCTATAGAAAACACTTATAATGAATTTGTTACATACGAAAATACTAATAAATCTTTTTATGGATATTATTATATTTCAAATGAAAGACAAAATGTTGTTAATTTAGCAATGTCTTGTCAAGGTAAAATCAAATATGATTGGGCTAATAAACCTAAATCAAAAGGATATCAGTCAGAATGGGCTGAAGGAAAAACAGGACTTGATTGCAGTGGATTTATACAGTGGGTTTATTGGACAACATTAAACACAGAAACGCCTGATAAATCATTATATTCTACATATGATATTACACATAATAATAAGCTTATTCCTATATCTTATGAAGATTTAAAGCCGGGTGATATTGGTTTAATTATTAATGATGGAACTTATTATACAGATATATTAGGTAATAAATATTACGATAAAACAAGTGCAGATAATTTCAATAAAGACTATGCTACTATAAATAATGTACCTTATGTAAGTAGTAAAACACATACTAATCATGTAGGCATATATATAGGAAAAGACGATAATGGAAATGATTTATGGTGCCATGAAAAAGGTCATCCTGAAAGTAATGTAGTTGTAAATAATTATGATAAGTTTACAATATATTATAGAGTTATAAATTAATTAAGTTATTATTTGGGCTGATTTTGCCGCCTAAAAGTTGAGATTATACTTTAAATAGTATAGTACTCACTAAAAGTATTGTATATAAAGATAGAATTTAAGGTTTTAGTACTATAAGAATTTACATTACTACAAAACAGACATGTATACACATCCAGTACCTTCCAGGTTTTATGTGTTTTAGGACATTAAGAATTTACACTACTACAAAAACGGAGATGATTTATGAATTTAGATAGATTTAAAGATACACAAATAGAAGATAATCTACTGATTAAAATAGGAAAATGGATATTTGCTGTAATATTATATATAATTTATTTATATGTGATTTATTATATTGCTTTTGATTCTGAACTTTTTGATTATTTATATTATAATTTTAATAGTGCGCACAAAAGAGAAGTATTTACAAATATTTATTATATAGTAGTATATGGTGTATTTTATGGCTTAGCAAGTTTTTTATTTCTAAAAAAATTTACAAAAGTTATTAAAAATAAGAAATAATACATGAATTATCATATAAATGTAGTATAATAGTATTAGGAAAATATAATATTATTAAAGGATAATTCATATGTTTAGAAGAAAAAATAAAAATAATCAAAATATTATACGAAATACATTTTTTAAAGAATTACTTATTAAACTTGAGCAATATAAAGAAAATGCCAGACCTAATTCATCAAAAGTAGAAATATTATTAAGCGTAAGAAATCTAAGATATATTTATAATAAGAAGTGGGAAAACGAAAGAATAAATAATTTAGCTATTTTTAATGATAAAATTAATACTGAATGTAATTTAAAAACTGTTGATTTTTCCACTAATTATATTAATGAACATGACATAAGAAAAGAATATGTTGTAAATATTTTGAATATATATAAATTATATTTTAATGAAAATAGAAATGATATTACTATGGCTGAAAGTGAATTTATCACTCAGGCTATGAATAACGTTATCGAATTATATAATGATTTTAAAAACAAGGAGAACTAATGCTTCAAAAAATAATAAGAGATAAATTAATTAAAACAAAGATAAATGATGATGATATTGTCAGAGGATGTTTTTTAGATGGATTATATCAGGCAATCAATGATTATCATAAAAAATATGAAAGTTTTGAAACCAAAGCAGAAGCTATGTTAGTATTTAATACAGTTAATAGTATTAATAATGCTTTAGATACAGAACATAATGCTGAAAATATTAAGGTGATAAATAAAGATAATGATGCAACAACTTAGAACTTATAATGTTCCATTTACTCCCATATCAAAAAATCTTATTTTAATAAGAAAAGAATTTAAGTATACAAGAAAAACATTTGTTACATTAATACATACTAATATATCTAGTCTTAGGGCATGGGAAACAGAAACTCGGTACCCTAATTTTGAAATCTTATTAGAATTATCATTATTGACAGAATTATCATTGGATGAATTATTAGGATTTAAACCCTTTGATGTTTCTAAAATCAAACTTAATGATAAGATTGATATGATGTATTATAATTCTTTGCTTCTTATATGTAAAAGAAAATTTGCTTATAATTTATATGCTTTAAGATTATATAGTGATTTATCAAGACCAAAACTTGCTAAATTACTTGATGTACATACGGAAACTATTTATCATTGGGAGAATGGTACTAATATACCACACGCAGATAAATTGATAAAAATTGCTACTTATTTTAGTATATCAATAGAGGAATTAGTAGGATTAGAAAAATTAAACTTGTAATTTTACTTTGCTTCATTTATAATGGTTGCAGTTAAGGTAATCATTCTATGATACAAGGTAAAGCCAAATATTAAAATATGAGGCAAAAATAATATTAGAATATAGGTCCTTAACTATCTTGAAATTATTATATTCAATTTAGTTAGGGGCTTATTTTTTATAATTATATATATTTTCCGGCAGATACATATATGATATATTTTTTGCCCCATTATTGATATTTTAATTTGCCCTTAATTAAAAGGTTCTAATTTAAAAGTCTATATATAATTTATGCAAGGGAAAGTATTTAGTACTTTCCCTTGTATTTTATTGCCAATCTGCATTTCACACCATAAAAACTACATTTCGCGCCGAGAGTATAGATTTTAGGCACTATATGTTGTATAATTAGTACTAGAAATACAAGTATATGTGATATGAATAGGGAACGAAGCACAGATACGATGTAGGTACTAAGGTATGGAGAGAACACATTTATGATTATAAAAAAGAAGAACATCCGTACAATTGTGATAACCTGTGCATTGCTAGGTATCATAATATTCAGCATTCATAGCTACAATGTATATATGAGCCGCCAGATATATAATGAGGGTACATCAAATGTCAAAGCCTCATACAGTCAGGTGAACCAGACCTTTAATATGTTTGCGCAACGCAACTGGAACGTTCTTTCTGACTGGAATGTTTATTTGACCAAAATACTTAATAACGACAGTGGTCTGCAGTGGAATGATTTTGTCAGGGAAAAGGAAAAGTGGCATTACAGTGATTTTTACCTGTTTAATGAGAAGAATCAGTTTATCACCATAGAAGGCAGAAGCGGAGTGGCTGACAATGCAAAAGATGCATTCAATGAGCTTTTTAAGGCAAATGCTCCTGTGATATCCAGCTATATATCAACAAAGGGTGTGAGAAAGGTGCTTTTTGCATATCCGTCTGATAGGATTACTGTGGATGGAATTTCATATACGGGGCTTGCTGTGAGCTATGATAATACGGACGTGGAAAGGATGCTCGGAGACAAGGCTTATAAAGACCAAAGTGATTGTTATATTGTTGATTCGGCAGGCAATGTCATACTCTCAATCGAACCAAAGACAGAGATTGATGATATGGTTGATAATCTGATTAATTTCATAGGTGCTAATGCAACAGATTACGATATAGATGATTTTTGCGATGTAAAGACCAATATAGCTGATGGCAGTGATGGCTGTTTTGCATTTTCATACAATAAAAAAGATTATTATATGACATATCAGCCTACCGGAATAAAGGACTGGTCTATAGTAGGTATCGTTGAAGCAAAGGCTGTCAGCTCATTCATGTTTCAGGTGCAGTACAGTACAATTTTGCTTATAGGCATAATGTTCATCTGCGTAATACTGCTTATTTGTATGTATGTAATGAAGAATACCAGGCTTAAGCTTCAAAAGGAAAAGCTCACTGTCATGGCAGTATCTCATGAAAAGGAAATCTCTGATATGCTGTTGAACAGTCTGGCAAGAATTGTGGACAGATACGCACTGTGTGATATTGAAAATGATACGTACGAATATCATGAGAGAATGGCTCGAAAGCTTTATCCTGAGCGTGGCTGCTACAGTGATCTGGTGGAGGCTATATCAAACAGATACACCCTGCTTTCAGAGGATGAAAATAAAAAAATCTCTGAGCTGCTTTCTCTTGAAAATATTTACGGAAAAATTAAAAATGAGCATGATTATTTTAAATTTGAATGTGCAGAGAACAACAGCAAGCTATTTCTTTCAATGACCGTTATTCCGGCAAGATGGGAGGATGGCAGACTGACGCAGTATCTGCTTGTCTCGCAGAATATAGGCGAAAAGCATAAGATGGCAGATCTGGCGAACACGGATGTGCTTACAGAGCTATATAATAAGAGATATTTTGATACCATCATGAATATGAGAGTCCAGAGAGGAAAAGCATTTGCACTGATTTTTATGGATCTTGATTTTTTCAAGCCGGTCAATGATATATATGGTCATCCGGTCGGAGATGAGGTCCTTTGTAATGTAGGAAAGCGCATTATAAACAGCATACGAACAGCTGATTATGCATTCCGTATTGGAGGCGATGAGTTTGCATGTATAATAGATGGCAATGCAGATGAAAAAAATTGCTTAGAGGGCATAGAGAGGCTTCAAAGAGTTATATGCAACCCATATAACATACATGGTCGTAAAATAAAAATAGGAGTAAGCTGTGGATATGCACTTTATCCGTCCGATGCTGACAAGGTTGAGAGCCTGCTAAAGATAGCAGACAGCCGGATGTATGCAGAGAAGGAAAAACATCATGCAGATAGAAGATAATAGATAGAAGATAATAGGATAGAAGATTATCAATCAAAAAAGCTATGAGAGCCCGGTTAAAGGCTTTCATAGCTTTTATTTTTATGAGTGAGCACGAAGCTGTTCATCGACATATGTCTGGATATAATAATTATCCTCAGGCATCTGGCAGCCGACGATATATGTTCCGTCGTTATTTGAGCAGCGGATTACATATCCATCCAACACTGAGTGGTCAGCAAGCGCAAAGTCCTCTATCGAGATAGTAACCTTCGCTCCTTTATGATCCACGAAATAAGGATCCTTGGTCAAAAATGCAAAGCCGTTTGCACTTATATTGTCAAGCGTGCCCTTGAATGTGGTGTCGGTTCCTTTAAGCTTGATAGTGCAATTGTTTGATAAATCCATGCGGGGGTATTTCCTACGGTTCAAGATTTCAGGCTGCGTATTGACTGTTATCATAAGGTCATCTGTAATTGTGAGATCCTTCCAGCAGTACATTACATTGCCAACTGTAACACACAGATTGCAAGGTCTGGATGAGTCTACAGATAAGCCGTCTGATACAAGCTTAAGACCGTTTTCGCCAACAGCCTTTACTTCGCAATGGAACTCGTTGCCGGTCTGTACATCTGTCAGGATCACTTTGGCCTTCATACCCGGGCGGATATCATCAAGTCCCATAAATCCACCAACTCCGAGCTCGTGCATGAGAGATTGGATAACAGTCTCGATATTATTGATATTTGTTGCACTTTCATCATATTTACTGAGCATCTTGCGGCTTATCGCGTCAGAAGCACCGATACATGAGGTCATGGTTTCTACGATGTCAGATACCTTTTCCATATTGTCGACAAGCTGCTGGTTAGATGCTTCAACCTCCTGCATTGCGGCATCGATTTCACGGATATGGCTTCCGAGCTTATGGGAATCCTTTGTGATCTTCTCAACATTTTCACCGGTCTGCATTACCTTTTCAAGAGTGAGCTGGATGAGACGGAGCGTTTCTTCAATGGATGAGGTCATCTTTCCGGAAATCTCGTCAAGCCGTGAGAGAGCCTCACTGATCTGACCGGATGAATTTCCCGTCTCGGTGCTCAGAGTACGGATCTGTTCGGCAACAACAGCAAAGCCCTTACCTGCTTCGCCTGCACGCGCAGCCTCGATAGAAGCGTTAAGAGCGAGGAGGTTCGTCTGGTTTGAAATATTATCAATTGTTCCGGTTTCATTTTTAACCATCTCAAATTCATCTCTAAATGTAGTCAGGATGTTTTCAACCTCTGTAGAAAGCTCAGACATAGTTTTTGCTGTCTGGGCAAGACCTTCAAGGTCCTCAGAGCTGACCTTGGCATGCTTGCCTGATTCGGTTGTGAGGGAAACCATATCGTTTATCATGGCTGCAACATTCTCAACCTGTGAGCTTATATCGGTAGTCATTTCCTGGGAAGAAGCAGTGTGGGACTGAAGCTGCTTGTTATTTCCGGTAAGCTTATTCATTCCATCAACGACAACATCTGAGCCATGCTTGTTTTCAGAAGCAAGCTCACGGACCACTGTTATACCGTCCATTATAGTGTTGCTGGCAGTTTTAACCTGCTCAACTGTCGTGACAACACGGTTTAAATCAGACTTTATGCTCTCTGTGAGTGCAGCATCGGACTCAGTCAGGTGGCGCACCGACATGATATAGCCTATGTAACAAAGCAAAAGACATGCTATCTGAAGCTGAAAGTTTTTATGATCTATAGCAGTGTTCTGACCCAGCACAAATATGTGAAATGCAATACTTGCAATAAGGCTTAGCATATTTGCAACAGCGCAGTAAATCATGAATTTTTCATCCTTAAATATTACAATAAGGCTGATTATCGGAAGAATGTAGGTGAATGCAATCGGTGAGGTTGTCGTACACAAAAGAAATACGTAAAAAATACCATATCCGATGACGAATGCAAGCCTGTACCGGTCATTATCCTTCCCTTTCTTTTTTAGAAGTATGTCACCACACACGAAAGGCAGCCAGCATAAAATAACAAAAATGATATAATTACTGACAGAATAAGCGCCATTTGCTGTGTCGGTACCATAATTTGCGGTCAGCAGAATAGCAAAAACAAGCCATAATCTGCGGGCCTTGATATTCGCCTTTGCTTTAAAAATTTTTTCATCGTAACCCATATGAATTCTCCTGATTCGTAATAATATAGCTCTATTGTACTATCATAGTATTATAATTACAAGGCATACTTAAGAATTTGAATGTATAATTATGGTATCGTTTCTAAGTCTAAACTTTAATTGTTTTTTGCCTGTCAATCCGCTATACTAAAATTAACTATATACTTACAGGAGGGCATAAAGCATGAACATACTTCTGATTAACGGAAGTCCAAAAGGCAAACGAAGCAATTCGTTAAGGCTTGCAAACAGCTTTATAGAAGGCTTCAAAGAAGGATATAAGAGCAAAAGTGTAGCTATATCCATTGATGAAATGCATGTAGCCTCAATGAATGTAGGAGCGTGTAAGGGCTGCTTTGCATGCTGGCAGAAGACACCGGGGGTGTGCTGCATAAATGACGATATGCAGACTGTTATTGGGAAAATGCTTGAAGCGGATATTGTTGTGTGGTCGTTTCCTCTGTACTATTTTAGTGTGCCGGGAATACTAAAGAACGTGATTGACAGGCAGCTTCCCATGAGCCTGCCGTTTATGAGTACAAAGGATGTCGGATACGGAAGCGGCAGCCATGATTGCAGATATGACATGGAAGGCAAAAGGCATGTGCTAATCTCTACCTGTGGCTTTTATTCTGCAGAGGGAAATTATGACAGTGTACTTCGGATGTTTGACCATTTTCTTGGAAAAGGGCATTATACAACCATATTTTGTGGTCAGGGTGAGCTGTTTCGTGTAAAAGAGCTGTCAAAGAGGACTGACGAATATCTGGCTACGGTAAAAAGTGCCGGGGCAGAATATGCCATCACAGGAAAAATATCTGAAAAAACAGAAGCGGCGCTCCATACTCTTTTATATCCAAGGGATGTATTTGAAAGTATGGCGGATGCCAGCTGGGGAATCAGCAGGACAACAGGAGAAAAGGAAGCGGATGATCTTGTTTTCACCAGACAGATGGCTGCATTATACAATAAGGATAGCTATGACGGAAAGGAACGCGTGCTTGAGATATGCTATACCGATTTGAAGCATACATACCAAATAAAGCTTGATGATAAAGGCAGTGAGGTGCTTACTGACCAAAGCCTTCCCGCGACTACACGCATAGATACGCCTTTTACGGTATGGTCGGCTATTTCCCGAGGCGAGATAGGTGGCGCAGAGGCATTGGGAAAGCAGATGTATACGGTAACAGGTGATTTCTCCTTGATGGTAAACTGGGATAAATTTTTTGGAAGTACATCGGCAGTCAAAGAGGCAGAAAAAACATCACAAGGTGTGGAGGTACAGAAAAATCCATCCATGATGACAATGCTCATACCATGGATCACGTTTTGGATAGCAGTTTCTGTCAATACTGAAAAGGGTTCTGTGATTGCTCTTTTGGTGGCATCCGCTATACCTTTTATTATGAGAAAACATAAATTTGTAATATGGGATCAGCTCTCAATTGTTGCTGTTGCTATACTTTCTGCGATTGCAAGCCTGACAGGAGCAGGTGACATATCAACAGATATCGGATATCTGGTGTTTGGGCTGTTCTGGCTGGTTTCATGCCTGACAAAGGAGCCTTTATGCGCAACATATGTGAAATACAATTATGGCGGTGAAGCCGCACATAAAAATCCTCTCTTTATGAAGACGAATTATATACTTGCGGCGGCATGGGGAGTATTATACGTGTTGACAGCAGTGTGGACATTTCTGCTGAAAAAGGCAGGTGTTGGAGCTGCACTTATTGTCGTAAACAATCTGATGCCTGTATTGATGGGCATATTTACAGGATGGTTTGAAAAATGGTATCCCGCAAGGCTGGCAAGAGGCTCAAAAAAGCAGTAATTCGTAAGATTTCTTTAATATTTTATGTATTCTATTTACTTTAGGCTGATAGGAGAGTACTCTTTAGAAAACGTACTCATAGGAGTGCTTATCAATAAAGAAAGAGGTATATCATAATGAAGAAAAAACTGATAACAATTGTAATAGGAGCTATGCTTTGCGCAGGCTTGTTTGCAGGCTGTGGACAGAGTACTACAAAGCAGGATAAGGCAGCAGGCACCGAAAGTGCAAAGCAGGCTGATACCAAGGATGAAGGTGAAAAGGGCTCACAGGAGGAGAAGGAGCTTACCGGAACAATCGATGACATAAAGGACTTCATGTTTGTAGTGACTGATGACAAGGATACACCATACAGCTTTACCTTCGACGAGAAGCCGGACGGACTTGATGGTGTTGCAAGTGGAGACAAGGTGACTGTTAAGTATACAGGTACTATTTCAGAGGTGGATCCGTTTGAGGGAAAGATAATATCTGTTGAGAAGGCAGAATAAGGTACCATAATCTTAGATTGTATTTTGACTGTTAATCCGCTATACTATAGCTAAGTATAGCGGATTATTTTTGTGGAGACTATTATGACAAATTCTTTGAAGCTACCGGTTGGAATTGATGATTTTAGGAAATTGAGGGAATCGCATTTTTATTATGTGGATAAGACAAGCCTTATTGAGAAGTTTTTATTAAACTGGAGTGAAGTGACACTTTTTACACGTCCGCGTCGCTTTGGAAAAACTCTTAATATGAGCATGCTTAAGAGCTTTTTTGACATTGGCACAGATAAAGCTTTATTTGATGGCTTATATATTTCAGGTAATAAAGAGCTGTGTGATGAGTATATGGGAAAGTATTCGGTCATTTTTCTTTCACTTAAGGGTGTGGAGGGATTAACGTATGAAGAAGCCTTTGAAGCATTTGTCAGGATTATGGGAAAAGAGGTAAACAGAGTTTCGTTTCTGGCTGACAGTGATAAGCTAACACAGATTGAGAGAGAACAATATAAAGGGCTTACAATTATGAAAAATGGCAGGCTTGCTTTTGACAAGGAAAAGCTCATATCTTCATTACAGCTTCTTTCGCAGCTATTATATAAGCACTATGGAAAAAAGGTAGTTATTCTCATAGATGAGTATGATGTACCGCTTGATAAAGCCTTTCAGAATGGTTATTATAATGAAATGGTTTCGCTTATCAGAGGTCTTTTCGGGCAGGCACTAAAGACTAATGAATTTTTACAGTTCGCGGTGCTGACAGGGTGCCTTCGCATATCAAAGGAAAGCATATTTACGGGACTCAACAATTTCAAGGTAATGTCGATTACAGATTCGCGTTTTGATGAGCAGTTCGGTTTTACTGATGAAGAGGTGAGAAAGCTGCTGTCGGATTATGGAATGGATTCGCATTTTGACGAGGTAAAGGAGTGGTATGACGGATATCACTTCGGCAGGGCGGATGTCTACTGCCCTTGGGATGTTATTAATCATGCAGATCATCTGCGTGATGACAGTGATGCAAAGCCTCAGACATATTGGATAAACAGCAGTGGAAACAGCTTGGTGAGGCGTCTTATCAACAGGGCTGATTCATCGACAAAGGATGAGATTGAGCGCCTGATTGCAGGTGAGGCGATTGAAAAGGTGATTCGTCAGGACCTGACCTATGATGAGATTGAGAACAGCATTGACAATATATGGAGTGTGCTTTTTACTACAGGCTACATTACCAAAGTCGGGGAAGTAAAGCTTGCGGATAGCGAAAGCTACGCTTATAAGCTTGTCATACCCAACAAAGAAGTACGTGAGGTATTTGTGCTGCAGATTCAGGAATGGTTTAAGGCAGTTGTCGCAAATGACAATGATACAATGAAGCTTTTATCAAAGGCAATTTTAGATAAAGACGAGACGATTCTTGCGAGGCAGCTAAATATCGTGATGGGGCGCATGATAAGCATACTCGATACAAAGGCACCTGATGATATGAAGGAAAACTTTTATCATGGTCTGCTTCTTGGTCTGCTTAGAGGAAGCAATTCGGACTGGCTTATCAGGTCCAATCGTGAGTCGGGAGATGGCTTTAGTGATATACTTATAAAGCCTGAGAATCCTGATTTAGGAATTGTTATCGAGGTAAAATATGCTAAGGAGTTTAAGAAACTTGACGAAGCTTGCGATGCTGCGATGGCTCAGATAAAGGAGAAGAGGTATGATGAGACTCTCCGCGATGAGGGCAGGTGTGATATTTTAGCTTACGGCATTGCATTTTGCAGAAAGAGATGCAGGGTGGCAGGAGAGAGGCTGTAGGAGCTAAATGATTAGGATGTGAATGTTTATAAAGAAAGGATGTTTATTAATGAATGAATCAAATAAAGTATCAAGAGCTGTTTACATAGTTCCTGTTATATATGTGCTTGGCATGTACATGATGCCGGTTTTATTTTGGATAATATGCAATATGCAGGAATCAACAGACAGCTTTGATGCAGGCTGGATAATGGTCATGCCGATTGTTTTGGGACTGGTTAATCTGGCTGTGGTGCTTATCCTTGGGAAAAGAATAAGCAGAGTACAGCTGCTAATTTGTACAAGTATTATCAAATATGCATTAATACCATTTTATGTAATGGGTGGGTTTTGCATTATAGTGGCACTTCTCTTAATGCTAACACCGGTTGTTGTCATGATATTTATAGGCCCGACTGTTGCAATTGTGCTATCAGCTATTGGCTGGCTGGGATTGTTAGGTGCAGCGCCTTTTTCAATTGCCTATATTGTAAGGGCATGCAGTGAGGGAGTACAAGGAAAGGTGCTGTCTGTATTTGCATGTATATTCCAGTTCTTTTTTACGCTTGATGTAATTTTTGTGATTATACTGGCGGTGAAGGATAGAAGTTTTGTGAAGGCGCAAAAGGCATATGGAGTGATTCGATAATTGAAGTGTTATAAGGCAATATAAAAAGAGCTCTTTGCGAGAGCTCTTTTTGTATTGTACAACATGTAAGTGTGGATGATTACTGTAAGAGTGAGAGAACACCCTGGTTAGACTGATTAGCCTGTGCAAGCATAGACTGACCTGCCTGAGCAAGAATGTTGTTCTTGCTGTAGTTAACCATCTCTTTAGCCATATCTGTATCACGGATACGAGACTCAGCTGATGTGGTATTCTCAGATACATTATCAAGGTTGTTGATTGTATGCTCAAGTCTGTTCTGAACAGCACCGAGAGATGAACGCTGAGAAGATACTTTTTGGATTGCATTTGCAATTGTGTCAATTGATGCAGTAGCATCATCTTCAGTATCAACTTTTAATCCTTCAATACCGATACCTGCTGCACTCATCTGCTCGATCTTGACTGCAATTTTATTATTTGCCTCTGAATCTGCGCCTACGTGAAGATTAAAGATTAAATCGTCATTTACGGTTGCTGTTTTAACATAGTTGTTTGTTGCCAAATTAGTACCATCATCTGAAATCTTAAAAGCCTTATTTTTATCAGCATATACTTCTGCACCACCAGCTACAGCATCATCAGCAGAAATCTCATTTCCTTTTGCATCATAGAATTTTGAAACATATTCATAGTCAGTTCCTTTTGCTGCTAGAGCAGTTTGCTTAGCGTCTTTATATACCTTTCCACCTTCTGCTAATGTTGTTTTTAGTGAAGCTGCATCAAGCTGGGTTCCTTTTTCGTTAAACAATGTAGCACCATCTTTGATTGCATACTTAGGACTGATAAAGTTTGCTGTATGAGTTCCTGTAGTATCTCCCTTTAACAAATATGTCTCATTGAACTTTGTTGTTTCAGAAACACGATCTATTTCTGTTGAGAGCTTGTCAACCTCGTCCTGAATAGCTTTTCTATCTGTTTCTGAGTTTGTACCGTTAGCTGACTGAACTGCAAGTTCATTCATACGCTGGAGCATTGAGTGAACCTCTGTAAGAGCACCCTCGGCTGTCTGTACTGCAGAAACACCATCCTGAGCATTTGTTGAAGCTCTGTCAAGCCCTTTAATCTGTTTTCTCATCTTTTCTGAAATAGAAAGTCCTGCTGCATCATCAGCTGCACGGTTAA
>ERZ831601.148-NODE-148-length-82253-cov-55.313584_pt1 | contig 82253 bp, 67 predicted proteins | sample MGYA00519578_ERZ831601 | MGnify/ENA primary metagenome ERZ831601 (study PRJEB31850, sample SAMEA3708717) | human gut metagenome | biome: human gut; feature: human-associated habitat; material: faeces | place: China | collected 2014 ... | reverse complement strand
ACCTTTACATAAAGTCATAACCTCTTCAAAAGTAGGAATTTGATGGCGCGTTTTATGTCCCGCACCGCTTTTCAACCGGAATTGCCGAAGTTCTTCCAATGTATAATTTTCAGGTTTACCTTTCCCGGTAGTAGTGCGGTCAATCGTTTTATCATGCATCAAGATGAGATGCCCATCCTTTGTTTCCTTCAAATCTATTTCCACCATATCAACTCCCATATCAATGCAGTTTTGGATGGCTTGCAAAGAGTTTTCGGGAGCATTGCGCCAATCAGCACGATGAGAAACAACAAGTATAGATTTATCTCCTTTCCGAAGAAAGTTATCATGCACATTAACCACCTGTCCGTATGTCAACACCGGACAGATCAATGAAAGCAAACATATTAGCAATAAAAATCTTTTCATAATCTATTTCTTCAAATTATTTAATTCCATTTTTAACTCTTGAATCTCCTTCTGCTGCTGAATAGTATAGAGTGTGAGTTCTTCTATTTTCTGTAGCAGCACTTTATTCATATCATGTTGTGAATATCCTTCTTCTGCCACCTGCTTGGCAGAAGGGACATCAGGCAGATGCTTATTTTCCTTAACATAAGCATCCACTTCAAATATCGTAGGGAGCTGATAGTTTTCATTAAACACAAAATCAGCCCAAGACGACTTTGGCGCAATGGCATAATCTTCAGAAAGAAGGCCCTTTGCCACAAATAATTTATATTTGTTTTTCAGTTCTTGACGAATCTTTTTCACATCATCATCCGTCAATCCCACATACATATTATCATCCGGTGCTAAATATACCACAGTCTTATTATTGGTGCCAAAATGCATCCCCTGAGCTGTAGTAGTTCCTACCCAAGCATCTTTCAAATCTTGCGCCATTCCCATAAACAGAGTTATATTATTTTGCTCCACTTTAAGAGGTACTGTAGCTCTCACTCGTTCAGCTGAAACATGCAAATGAGGTTTGTCATTAGTGTCTACTCCATCACCTCCCCAAATGCCGACAGTTCCTTTACTTCCTAAACGGAACATTTTATCGTGCGTATTATGGATAGTCGGATCATTGTTCCGGCCCGGTCCAAAACTCGTCCAAAAGTACTGATCGAAATAGACCTTGTCATGCAAATATATTTTATTTCCTGTAGTAGACCGGATATGCAACCCCTGACTGTCACCATTGGAAATAATAGATGATCCCCCATTAGCAGAGATAAGGTCCAACGTTGTGGTCACCCTATCGGAAAGGACCCGCACCGAAACTCCTTCAGCGCACGCCCAGCCTTGCACTCCCAATGTCAAATTGTTGATTCCATTGATTACATTGCTCAAACTCACAGGTGCCATTGGGTTTGCCGGATTAATAAATCCCCATCTACCACTACCATTAACAAAACCCCTACAATTATTGCCTGTTGTAAACTCAATTCCTGTTGCTGCATTATAAGTTCTCATTGCCAAATTAGCAATCCACTCCGGCTTACCGGAAGTTCCACTTCCACGCCACATATTGTAATATGTCTGACCATTCATTACACTCAAAAAGCCAGTCATTACCACTGCCAATACCAATAATCGTTTCATAGCAAATAATTTAAATTGTTTACAAATATTTTTTCTTCCACAAATACTCTCCCTTAATTGTCTTCACAAAAATGCGTTTGTAACTCGTCCTTTAGTTCTGTATACTTAAACTCATAAATAGCAACCTCATTGGGCATAGTAAATGTTGTAGACGGATCAGAATCGCCAAATATGAGATAGGACGACGACGAACGAGCCAGATAATTACCCATATAATTCATTTGGGGTAAATTTATTCCAAAGAAGATCGGCGCATGCCACTTATTATTCAAAACTTTATGAGTATCCCTTGTCTCTATCCATAAAAAATAGCCAGTAAAAAACAGATGTACCTCCCATGTTGTTACACCTTCATCCACAGTGAACATAGGGTCGTACAAGTTATAATCATAATAAAGTTCTGATTTCGGAGCCATCCTTCTTCTTAAAGTTATAGTTCCTTCATGATAGTATATTTCCAAATGTGAGTTTGCTTCTTCGGATGTACTATTAAAAGATAATAATTTCAATGGTCGAGTGACCTGATTAAGATTCTGCCGCATACTAAAGACAACAGTCAAGCCATCTATTCCCGAAGAGAGTGAACTAACCTCACTCATCCTTAAAACCATTCTATTCGCATCTCTAACTTCTTTGTGAAACACACTTCTGCCCAAAGGGGTAGCATAATTATGTTTATCTTGAGCATAAACTCCAAATGGTAATAAGAAAAACATTAATAATATTTTCCAAATTTCCTTTTTACATTGCTGTTTTTTCATTGGCCTATCGTATTATAAATTTGATTAACTTTATCCCATATATCGGGTCTATCGGAAGTCATTATCATTATTTTTCCATAAGGAATGGTCATTAACCAGTAATGATCTCCTCGACGATCATTAACTGTATATTTCATTTTCCAATCAACAAACCGAGTTACTGTCCCCATCTGCCCAATAGGTTCCTCCGGGTAACACCCTGAACGCAATCCTGTCTTTTTATATACATAGTGAAGAAGATTCTCATAAGTAATACCATCTCGAACAAAAGTTTTTAAATAAGGATCTCTTTCATTTAAAAAGTTGGTTTCATAGGCTATCACTTTCTTCCCTCCTTTATCTATCCAAGCATCTGTAAAACTTAAAAAATCCTTTCTCTTCGGCTGGATTACAGGCATAAACAAGAGTTTGCGCAAAGTAGATTCAGCAACATAAGCTGATAATTCATCATATGTATACGGGGTTTTAAAAGCAAGATATTGCAAAGCATTTTTTTCTTCAGCTATTCGAATGCAAATCTGAAAACAAGTCATCCAGCTCTCTTTTATCTTTAACCTTGCTGTATCGCCATGGAGTTTTGTATCATAATCACAATTAGCTACACATTGCCCATTTATAACCCGAGCCCTAATGTCTTTGATATCTACAGTCAGTACCATATGCTTTTGCACCAATATATCTACTAAATTCTCAAAAAACAAATAAGGATATCTGCTGACATTTGTATTACGTTTTCTAAGCAATAATCCATTCAAAGTACTAGAATTTAAATCAAATAGATAATCCGTCAGAGCTCCCGAATAATTCGACAATCTTGAGAGACTATAATCATGCGAAATAACCATTCGTTTATCTTTAGTCATCATAATATCGGTTTCCAAAACATCAGTGTACTTTTGCGCTGCTTCAAATGCTCCTGTGGAGTTTTCAGGATAGCCTGCTCCTAAATTGTCACCCCAAAATCCTCTGTGTGCTGCAACTAATATATCAGCTTTCAAATCAAATCGTGGCATTTTCACCCGTTTCCAGATTTTAGTTACAGGATCAACATTATGTTTCAGATTGTAGCAATAATGGTCTGGATAAAACAAAGCATTTCCTCCATTTTGGTCAACAATGCCTATACCAGGAATTTTTACTGTTTGTATATTTCCATTATTTTCCGTCATTTCAATGGACAACATCATATCATCCGACAAATAACGATGGAGTTTTCCATCAGCTTTCTGTCTCTTTCTTTCAATTGCGAAAAGAGCTGTCTTTATATCCAAACTATTCCATACATCCGGATAATAAGTAGCTCCACTTCCTAAATCCGAGCGCTGATAATTAATTCCAACTCCAGAATAGACAACTGATGTAGAAGCCAGACTTGCATGATATATCAAAGTATTTGATGCCTTATCATATATCTTGACTGAAATACTTCCACCTCTCAATACATTTCCAATAATACCAATTTGCCAATCAGCCTGCGGAGCAAATAATTCAGACAATGAGACGGTAGCTTCAAAGGTTCTAACGGTTGCAAAAATATTTCCTATTGGAATCAGAAGAAATGCAAAAACAAATAATTTCAATGTATTTTTTAGCATATTGAATTAGTTTATGGGAATATTATACATTAGCTGTATTTTAGACCACATATCAGGTCTATCGGTTGTCAATACCATTATTTTTCCATAGGGAACCCCCATAAAAAAGTAGTAATCACCTCTCCAGTCTTTTGTCAAATCTTTAATCATCCAATCCGCCCAGCGATTCACAATGCCTTTTGGTCCCATTGGCTCTTCCGGATAACTTCCTGGGCGTAAACCCGTTTTTGAATAAACATAATGAAGCAGATTCTTATATTCCACCCCCTGTCGCATGAAAGGAGAAAGCGACTTATCTTTAGTTGTCCGAAAATTAGTCTCATAAGCAAGTACCCTAGTCCCCCCATGTGCAATCCATGAATCAACAAAATTAAGAAAATCTTTCCTTTGAGGTTGAATTACTGGCATAAATAGAACTTTTGACAAAGTATCATCTGACTCATATTTTAAAAGTTCAGTATATTCATGGGGCACTTTGAAAGCTATATATTGTAGTGCATTCTTAGAGACAGCTATTTCGATACATTTCTTCATAATTTCCATCCAACTATCTTTCACTTTCTTCTTTGCCTCTTCTCCATGAGTAGCTGGATCATAGTCACAATTGTCAATACAAACTCCATTTTTTCTTCTTGCTATGATTTCCTTTATGTCTATGGTTAATACCAATTGATTTTCGATAAGTGCATCAACCAAATCTCCAAAAGTTAAAAGCTTAAAATCACTGACAGACATATTTCTTCTCCTTAAATGAAGATCTACAAGCTGTGACTGATTCATATTAAATAGATAATCTCTTGGTGAACCTGAATAATCCGTCAGTCTCATTAGACAATAATCATGAGATACAATCAACTGCTTATCTTTCGTTATCATTATATCGGATTCTAAAATATCAGTAAAATCTTTAGTTCTTTTTATGGCAGCTATAGAATTTTCAGGAGCGCCAGCTCCCAACTTATCCCCCCAAACTCCACGATGAGCAGCAATTATCAGATCAGACCCCTTATTTATATCCGGAGTTTTTATTTTCGTCCACACCTTTGTAACAAAAGAGGATGTATTCATTAGATCATGACAAAAATGATTAGGATGAAACAGAGAGTTACCTCCAAACTGATCAACAATACCGACTCCTGGAAATTTGAACTCGTCCATTTGTGCATTAACTTCCTCTATTTTTAATATCAATTCCAACTCTGAAGATAAGAATTTATATGGCTTCATTGCTTGTAGATCATAATGTTTACGATCAATAGCAAACAAAGCCTTTTTCAGATCAAGGCTATTCCAAAAATCTGGATAATAAATAGCTCCACTTCCCAAACTTTCTTTACTATAAGTCTGTCCACTTCCAGCAAACTCGGATGAACTTTGATTTAGTGTGCACTGAAAAAGTAATGTACCAGTCTGTTTATCTACAATTTTAACATCAATTTTACCACCAGCATTTACATTTCCTTTGATACCCGTAGTATATGAAATATCAGGAGCGAACATTGTAGCTAAAGACAATTTTACTGGAATCTCCCTTAATTTAGCATAAAGACTTACCGAAGAAAATAAGCAAATTATCAATACATAATATTTCATAAACTACAATTTAATATGATTACTTAATAACTCAGCAGCAACACATATATTAATGTGAACCAATTGAAATGAATACTACATCTTATTTCAACCAAACGCAGATAAAAACAGTATCCATTTTCATAGATTTATGCTATCCACCTTGTTTTGAGAACAAACCTCCCGTTTTATCCAACAACTCATTTAATACTATCAGACACAACGGAGAGGTTCGATTAAGCACCTCGTTAAAAAGAGGTAACTATTTATTGGCGAGCATTTCTTTTTGCATTTCCACTTCTCATCGACCAAGTTTGTTGTGCTCCTGTCGCATTAGTTCTGAGCGCAAAAACTTTTCCCGGTTCTGATGACTTTGTGATATCAGCACAAACATAAATAATGCCTTTCTTATCTATTGCAGGAGAACTCCAGATGTTAGTTCCCAATTTAATCTCTTTATAAACAGGCTTTCCATTCGGATTAAGGACATAAAAGATACCTTGTCCATCACCAAAATAGATATTCCCATTATTATCTACTGCCGGTACCGAACGAATTTTACCTTGTGCCGCAAACTTCCAGATAATAGTACCATCTTGTTGAGAACAACATAACATTTCTCCATCAGAGTTACCAACATACAAATGTCCTTCAGTACTTAGAGAAATCCCCGAATTAGAGAATGCAGATATTGAAACTGTTTGCCATTTCACGCTTCCATCTTTATTTGCAGCCATAATAACTCCTCCATCATTAGTTTCACCACAGATATAAATTGTGCCGTCATCTCCTATGGCAGGAACTGATGAGCAACTTTTTCCATAATCTATCGCCCATTTCTGTGTTCCAGTATTTTTATCAAATGCATACAATTTACCACTATTAGAACATACGTATACCGCATCTGCCCCAATCACCGGAGTTGATTGCGTATCTCCTCCACAATCAACATTCCACTTTTCAGTCATTGTCGGTGCGGGATTAATAGCGTACAATTTTTTATTAGTCGAAAAATAAACCGTACCGTCTTTGTCAATAGCCGGACTGCTATATTTAGCATGTGCTTTTAAGTCAAATGTACCTGTTGGAGTTGATGAATTAAAAGAGAATGCCAACAAATTCTTAGTATCAGTCTTTTTTCTATATCCTCCTATGTAAGCAGTACCATCATCTGCTATTGCAGGTGATGAACGAACCACCTCATCATACTGGTTATACCAAACTTCTTCTCCATCTTTTATCACCCAAATACTTTTTCCGCCACGACCGGCATTAGCATCACAACCAACAATGACATTACCGTTATCATCTACAGCAGGAGATACATCTTGAAAACCGCATGGTGTCTGAAACTCCCATAAAATATCCGGTTTTTCGTTAGAAAGAGATTTCTCCTTAACAATTATAGTTTTATCAAATGTATTGACATTCTGCTCATTATTGTTATCCCATACAGTCAGCATAACCTTGAATTCACCCGCATCATTATAAGTAACAGAAGGACTAGCCTCTTCCGAAGAAGTACTATTACCAAAATCCCATTGCCACTTGATTATTGTTCCATCTTCATCAAACGATAAATCAGTAAAATAGACACTTTGCCCTACTTCTATTGTGGTAGCCCCAACTTTGAATGCAGCTACCGGCTTGATATTCACATTATCTTTCTCCTGACAAGCTACTATTAATAATAACAACATTGTCATTCCTATCAATTTATTTTTCATACTATCATTTTTTATTTAATTTATCAAGATACATTTTTAATTCGACAGGAAAATCTGTCTGTACTACAGTACCTCTTAATTTCACAAACTCATCCACCTTTCGATAGTTATCTTTGATCGGTGTTTCATCTGAATTGATATAAACATTCATAAAACCGGCAATACCATTATCGTAAGCCTTATTAAGGATTTCATCTTTCCAGGTACGAGGATTGAATTGTACGATAGAAAGATTTTTCACCAATGCCATATACTGTTCAAGTTCTTCCATACTATAAATCACAGGAAACACATTCACCCCTTTATCAATATTCACGAGCTTTGCAGCATTGGGTACTTCATATACAGTGAACATTGATTGAGACAACATACCGCACTTTTTTACAACCTCATATACGGCACGATAATCAGAAATCTTCATATCAATATCTACATAAATTTTTCCGCGGGCGCTCATTAAGGCCTCAGATAACAAAGGAACTCGCTCGGTTGTCAACTCCGTTCCATGATACATATAAAAAGAAGTTATCTCATCATAGGTCAATTCTGACACTTTTCCCGTACCATTTGTCACCTCATTAATAGTGGAATTATGCATTAATACAAGCTTACCGTCTTTTGTCATCCTCACATCTATTTCTATATAGTCTATCTTATTCAATATAGCTTTTTCAATGGCTTGTATAGAGTTTTCCGGTGCCTCTTTCCAGTATCCACGATGAGCACATATCTGATAACGCCCCTCTTTTAATGAAGCAGGAATAGAAGGACGGATACTTTCTTCTATTTCTTCAGCGGTCACTTTTACAATCGTCTTATATGTTTTCTTCTCACCAGAAACCAAAGATACATGTGCCATAACAACATAGTCATCAGGCAAAGCATAGGCATGTTTAGGAGTCTGCTCTGTAGAAATCTTACCATCACCAAAATCCCAATGTATGGAGACAATATTGGCTAAATTTACATTTTCTATGGTGAAAGAGATTATTTCATTATAATTTGTTTCATTGGATGATACACCAATATGTATATTTTCATTCTCCCAGCTATCACCTTTCGAGCAGGACTGCAATAAAAAGAAAAACAAAAGAAACAAATAGTGACTTTTCTTCATATACATAATTTTTTAATCAGTTTATTTTTGCCAACGTGGATTTTGAATCAGATTTTCATTTAACAGTAAATCGCCCATTGGAATAGGATAAAGATAATCGCGCTCTTCATCAAATTTCTTTTTGCTGTCCTTAAACCCGATTAAATATCCTTTATCACCTTCTGTTAATTGAATAACTCCACCTATTTTTACCTTTTGTGAAACGCTACTCTGCGGTTCCTTACCTTCTTCATACAGTAACAAATCCTTTTTACCATCATTATCCAAGTCAAACTCACCTAATGAAGGGAAATACATACCTGTAAAATGAGGTTCCAACAATTTACCTGCTTTCCAACGCACTAAATCATCCCAACGAAAACCTTCCAATGCCAACTCAATACGGCGTTCACGACGAATCTCAAGTAGTACTCCTTTATTTGCCCCCGTTACATTAGGGTATGTAGCGGCCATTATAACATCAGGTGATTGGTTGGCATCACTCATATTCAAATTAGGCATTCCTACTCTGTTTCGAATTAATTTTATAGATTTATCAATATCATCTTGCGTCAACAGGCCCAACTCAGCTTTAGCTTCGGCATAGTTTAGCAAAACTTCGGCATAACGAATTATAGCAATATCTTGATAAGAAGCTCCATCACCGTCTTGCGATACATCCGACACAAATTTACTGACTTGATATCCTGTAATTGCAGCAGCAAAGTCGGGTAATAGTATTGCATCTCCGCCAATACGCCTATATCCGACTGAACGAATTGTTTGCGCTAAACGCTTATCACGATTTTGCATCTCTTCGTAAAAGTTCATAGTTGCATAGCCAGTTTTTGATGTAAACGGTTTTCCATTTGACTGCAATAAATAGGAATCTACAAATTCTTTTGTTAAACCAATATCTTTCTGTGTACGAGAAGTTAAGTAATAATTTATATTATGCATCTTATTTAGTATCAACGAATAACGGCGTCCCAAAATAACTTCTTCTTCATGCAAGTCATTGGCTGCGAATAAATCTCGATAATCCGTATCCTCATTGCCTGTAGAATAGACTTTATAGCCGGATTCATTCATAACTCTCTCTGCTGCTTTATACGCTTTTTCCAACAAAACATCCGCTCCTTGCAGATTTAATTCCGTATGATATTTACGATAAGTTCCTTCATAAAGGCAAACGCGTGAAAGTAAAGATAACGCCGTCCAACAGTTTATTTGATCAGAAGCACGCTTACTATCTAACTTTTCTATAGCCAATTCTAAATCTGCTACAATTTTATCCACTACAAATTCCCGACTGTCACGAGACTTATAAAGTAAATCAACATCACTTGTCTGAATTACCGTCTCATACCAAGGTACATCACCAAAACGTTTTACTTTATCAAAATAAAACCAAGCTCTGAAAAAACGTGCAATTCCTTCATATTTATCACGAGCCACCAAATCAGTACACTGTTTATAATGATCAAAAAAAAGATTTATTGTTCTTAGAGTTCCCCAACTCCAACCACCACTGCCTACATCAGAGGGAACAACCCTATCATTACTGCGTTGTTCCACCGGAATATTGGTATATAAAACATTATCAGTGACTAAATCTTTTTCAATAATAGACTTAATTTCCGGCAGATTTTCATAAAAGCCATTAGTATAAAGTTCTAAATCTCTAGCTGTCTTAAAAGAATTCTCCGGAGATACTTCTGCCATAGGATATCTATCCATAAATGAGTCATTGCAAGAAGCAACTATACTTCCTACTATCAGAAATCCCAATATTTTTATCGTTACATATAACTTTTTCATAATGCTGCATTTTAGAATTTAATATCAAAACCGAAAGCAAACGTTTTACTGAAAGGATAAGAGTTACCATCTCCCAATTGCTCTGGATCTACCGTACGATCCGGGTTGTGCTTATACAGAGGAGAGAATGTCAGAATATTTTCACCAGACACATAAAAACGAACACTTTTCAGGAATTTTATTTTACGACAAATTTGTGTGGGCAATGTGTATCCAATAGTTATATTTTTCAAACGAACATATGCAGCATTTTGCAGATATTTATCAGAATGAACAGACAACTGTGCTCCTTCATAAGCATTTCCCTGATTTGAAGCATCTGCAGCCAAACGTGGGAAATAAGCCCCCGGATTATCCGGTGTCCAACTCATAGACTCTATACTCTTAGGAAAGAAGTTTTCATAAGGGCGAACATATGGTCCCCAGAAATAACTATTTTCTTTGCCAGGCCACCAATCTTGTTTCATTACTCCCTGGAAAAAAGCAGAAACATCAAAGCCTGCATAAGCCATATTTAAATTTAGTCCTAGTGTATATCTCGGTGAACTATTGCCAATAATACGCAAATCACCATGATCCTCTAACGTTTTCTTACCCGGAGATATTTCATTATCACCATCAATATCTTTAAATTTCAAATCACCGGCAATAGGATGATTAATTAAATATTTATTACGAATACTATAGTTTACTTTTAATTGATCTGCATGTGTCAAATACTCATCATCTGTTTGAAAAAAGCCATCAATAGTATATCCCCAAATTTCTCCTAATTCTTTACCTACATAAAATTCATCAATCAGTCCGCTGGGATTATCGAATTTAGTAATTATAGTACGATTATCAGCCAAGCTGGCACTAATTCCATACTCAAAATCTCTACTAGCTAACATAAATTTATCACGCCAATTCACAGACAACTCAAAACCACGAGTTCGTAAATCCGCCGCATTTTCTTCCGGTTCTGACGTTCCAAATACAGCAGGTAGTTCTTTGCCTTTTGTCAACATATCCCGAGTGTTACGTTGATACCAGTCAAATGAAGTGGAAAGCCTTCCATCAAAAAAAGACAAATCAAAACCTAAATTAAATGTTTCTGATGTTTCCCATGTAAAATTAGCAGAAATCGCTCCTGGAGTATTCAGATAATTCAAATAAGAATCATTCACGATGTAACTCCCTGACTTTGCTTTCATTTTAGCAATATAATCATATGGGCCTACATTCTGATTACCGAGCGTACCATAAGAAGCACGCAACTTGAAATTGCTGACAGTTGATCGCAATCCTTTGAAAAAATCTTCCTCACTAACACGCCAAGCCAATGAACCAGAAGGAAAAATTCCTAACCGTTTTTCATGTGGAAATTTGGATGATAAATCAAAACGTCCATTAAACTCGACCAAATATTTACCTTTATAATCATAATTCAAACGATAAAAAGCAGCTCGTATAGCCCATTCCTCTTTAGCTCCCAATAACTCAATATTATCACCGGTAGCTAAACTAAAAGAACCCAAGTCCTCTGAAATAGGGCCACTTCGTTTAGCTGTCGTCCTTTCCCAGTGTCTCCATTCTTGATTAAATCCAACCATAGCTTTCAAATTATGCTTTTGTTTAAAAGTATGACTGTAAGTAGCATAAGCATTGATAGCCTGATACATTGAATGCCAATGTCTTTCTTTATACAGTTCTGTATTAGGCTTATATAAGCTCAATCCTTCTCCATTCGGTTGATTAGTATGAGGTGTCGAAACAATAAGCTGACGCGAAAACGGTCCTTCTTTTCTGAAGCTGTAATCAGCATTCAAGTCCAACCCTTTTATTGGAGTAAATTGCAAAGAAACAGTATTTGTCACATCATATTCGGAATCTGTTCCATGACTTTTTCCATAAATTAAATCAGCAAATGTACCATCTGCGATGTCACGTCCTGGAGCATATGCACTATTAATCATGATAGTACCATCAGGATTATGTGGTAAAAATAAAGGGGAAGCATGATAAGTGTATTTTCTCCAATTCTCACTATTATTATTCCCGTCCATACTACGTGTATTGGTAGCCGGATAATTATAATCACTAATGAAAAGATTCGTTGTATTGCTCAAACGTAAATTCGGCAAAATTTGAAAATCTACTTTACTGCGTAAGGTATAGCTTTGTAACTTATCCGGATTGATACGATAGATACCTTCACGACTATAATAGCGACCTGATAAGTAAAAGCGCATTTTATCCGTTCCTCCAGATAAATTTATGTTATGCTCCATTGAGGGCTGATTTTTACGAAAGATATATCCCCACCAATCGGTGTTTCCATAATGCACATAACGTTCAACTCCGTTAATAGTCTTAATTAACACAGCTGGCAGTGAAGGATCCTTCTTGCGAGCTTCCATATAGGCATAATCATCTTCAGAATACCCCAAATAAGTACTGGTATTCGACATTAAACTTAGTTTGTCGCTCAAACGGGCCCATTCCAAACCATCTGTAATAAAATTGTCAGTATTAATTGTGGGATTACTCCAACCAAAATGATTCGAATAATTCACTTGTACAGCTCCTTTTCCGGGATTTTTAGTAGAAATTAGAACTACACCAAAAGCAGCACGTGCTCCATAAATAGCAGATGAAGAAGCATCTTTCAATACGGAAACTGATGCAATATCTTTCGGATTGATATAATTTAAGTCACCCTCTACACCATCAATCAGAATCAAAGGAGAGCCTCCGTTGATAGAACCAACACCGCGAACATCAAATGATGCTTTTTTATTTATAGCACCATCACTAAAAGATACATTTAAGTTTGGTATAAGTCCCTGCAAGGTTTGCCCTGTATTTCCACTGATACGATGTTCTATTTCTTTGGATGAAATCTGGTCCACTGCACCGGAAAGATTTGCTTTTTTAATAGTCCCATATCCCACCACTACTACTTCATCCAACATTTCATTATCTTCTTTCAAAATAATCTTCGCAAGTGCTTTATTGCTAGCGGAAAGAGTTTGGGCCTGATAACCGATAAACGAAATAACCACTTCTGATCTTTCCGGAACATTAGCCAGTACATATGCTCCTTCTACATCTGTTATAGTCCCTAATGAACTTCCTTTTACTACAACACTCGCGCCAATCACAGGCTCTCCTTTTTCATCAACAACAGTTCCCTTTATTGTTTTAATCTTTACAGGTTTTTCTTTATTTAAATTATTGTTCTGCTTACCCACAGAAATCGTATTGTTGTCCCTATTGAAATATAGCTTTGTCTGCGAAGAGATTTTGTTTAGAACTGATTGTAAAGAAGCATCTTTGACGCTCAAAGAAACACGTGGCGCATTATTTACCACTGTTTGGTCATAAAAGAATTTTAATCCGGTTTGTTTGCTCAATTGGTTGAAAACATTTTCGACCGTTTCATTCTGAACATTTAGCGTTATATTGTTTTGGCTTTGCGCTTGAATATTATATGGTACAAATAACAAGCATACGAATAGTAAAAATGCTAAAAACGAATAGACATTTCCACTTTTCCTTTTAAAATTAGGAAGAATATTCATAAATTTGTGCGTTTTAGTAATTGAAAAAATTATTTAAAACAAAGGTTTTAGTAATCTGCGAAACGTTATTCACGCGGGGGAAAACGAATGAATATCCGTCCGGATTATGGGATAGGGGCTTCTCTGAGAGACAGCTCCTATTTTTTGTGGAAAATCAAGGAGGTGCTTTCATTCTTGCTTTTTCTTGGATTAAAAGTTAATACTCACGAGGTCTATTTATAATACACCCATCTTTCAACAAAGCAGGGTGCGATTAACATATTTTATTACTTATATAATAATACTTGGTCTCCGCTTCTCTTGTAATGGATGCCGCTTGTATAGCCAATTGACTGTAACACAGCCTCCAGACTCTTATTATCATGTTCACCGGAAATGAGATTGTTAAACTCCTGTCCTTGGGTAAATGTAATACGGCAATTATACATGCGTTCCAGTTCTTTGGCGACATCGCGTATCGGAGTACTATTAAAGCGCAAACTACCCCTTCTCCAAACTGCCACCGCACGTTCTTCGTGCCGCTTGTTGTATTCTCCCGAAACGGTATTTATAAGTATCTGCTCTTTAGCACGCAAGCGCATCATCGCTTCGGGCAGATCGACTTGCACTTTACCGCTTTCCACATCCACCGAAACAACTTCGTCCGAAGAATAAGATTTGACATTAAAACAAGTACCCAATACACGTACATCAAAATGACGGGTATTCACTATGAAAGGTTGTTTCTCATTGTGATATACACGAAAATACCCCTCACCCTCCAGTTCCACTCTACGTTCCTCGTCTGCAAAACGGTCCGGATAGCACACGCGAGAACAGGAGTTCAAAATCAATTGTGTACCGTCGGGAAGCCGTATCTCCTTGCGCTCACCATAGGAAGTGGAAGCCTCCAAATAGGTTATCTGTTGCCTGTCTATATAACGGATATAGCTGACACTACCCAAAATGAGACAGACCACCGCAGCCGCACTTGCCACTGCCAATGACACACGCCGGAACCACATACGTTTCTTATGTTCGATACGTTTCAATAATAATCGCGCCTCTTTTTTATATTGTTCACGTTCAAGATCCGTTTGTGGTGACTGCAAGGACGCTTCCTCCCATACTTCATCCATCAATTCCTGAAGCATATCGGTATTATACTCCGGAGCTTGTAACTCGTCCAGCAGCCTACGGGCATCATCCGTTGTATACAGGCCGTCCAAATAACGGCGAAGCAACGATCTATTATTTTCGTTATTCTTCATAACCATGATTCTAAATAGTACAAAGGTTATCAAAAGTAACCCTTTTATATTGGGATATACACGTGGGGAAAGAATAGCTGGGGTGCGATTAACATATTTTAAGATATATCGCGAATGAAAAGACTCTCTACAAGAAGTTAACTTCGTATATGTAACAAGTTAACTTAATACACAACAATAAGTTAACTTCATCACCCGTATCAAGTTAACTTATTATCAAACATAAAGTTAACATAATACAAACGACTTTTGGGAAACCTTATTCTTATAAATTCAAGCAAACAAGAAGCAATATCAGATCGGCACTTACTATCGAATTCTTTTCCAAATAAGTGCGTAGCGTTCTCAACGATATGGAAATGGACTCTTGCACCGTATTGACAGAAATGCCCAGCACTTCGGCTATTTCACGATGAGACATTTGCCGTTCCCGGCTCATCTGGAATATCTCGCGCTGACGAGGCGTCAGTTGCTGCAATGCACGAGATATGAACTGTCGTAAATCATTCGCAATAATTTCGTCTTTCGTCTCGTTGGTGTAATTCACCGCTTGTGAAAGTATCTGTTCCCTTAGTTTATCCTGGTTGGACAAATCACGCAACTGATTCAGTATACGGTTTCGTACGATTGTATACAAATAAGCAGAAAATGACGCATCCGGATTGATAAAGCGGCGTCCTTGCCACACTACCGCAAAAGCATCCTGAAAAATATCTTCCGCATACTCACGCGACTTCAAAAAGCGCATGGCAAAGTATATCAAACGATTCTTATAGGCAGCATAAAGCTCGCAAAAAGCATCCTCATCCCCTTCAATCAAGCGGAGAACCAAAGAACGTTCATCACTGAGAATTTCGGTTGCGTACATATATATTTTTTAGATTTCTGCCACAAAAGTATTATTATGATGTTGCAAACCTATGTAAAATTCGGGAAATAAAAAAGGAAAAGAAGATATTCCGTTCTTTATTAGATGGAAATTTCATATCTTCGTAACAACAAAGCATAATAGGATGCCCAGAGGGATTAGCTTTTGCATAGGTATGTTATTGACACTTTCTTTGTTTGCCCAAAATGAAGGAAGCACTTTTGTCACACCCGACAGTTCGGTCTGCAAACGTACGGGAAATTTCAGAAGAATCATGAAGAAGTTCCTTAATTTCAGCGATTTCGACACTACATACATCAGTCCCAACCGATACAACTATGCCTTAATGCTGGACCACTTCACCAATTATGAATACTATTCCGTAGGAAGTGCTACTCCTGAACCCCAACGCCTGCGGTTCTCGCCCAAACCTCATAACAAAATAGGAGTTTACTTTGGTTGGCGCTGGATTTTTCTGGGTTGGGCCATTGAAGCAGACGGCCTTTACGGAAAGAAAAGCGGGAAAAAAAGAGGAACGGAATTCGACCTCAGCTTATACAGTTCCAAATTAGGAGTGGATATTATCTACCGCCGTACGGGTAACTCTTACAAAATACACGACGTTACAGGTTTTTCCGACCGCATACCCACCGATTATTCTGAAGACTTCGACGGACTGAAAGTGAAAATGAAAGGACTGAACCTATATTACATTTTCAACAACCGGCGTTTTTCTTATCCCGCCGCTTTCAGCCAATCCACCAATCAACGGCGCAACGCAGGATCTTTCATTACCGGATTCTCCGTATCCACACACAATCTGGATTTTGACTACACCAAGCTGCCCGATATCATCCGGGAAACGATGAACCCGGGTATGAAAGTGGACCATATAAAATATACCAATATCAGCCTCAACTTCGGTTATGCCTACAACTGGGTATTCGCACGCAACTGCCTTGCCTGCCTCTCGCTCAATCCCGCAGTGGCCTACAAAACCTCACGTATCAACAAAGCGGAAGGAGAAAAAGACGACTGGTACAGGAATTTCAATATAGACTTCATCCTACGCGCAGGCGTAGTGTACAACAACAGTAAATATTTCGTAGGCACTTCATTCGTAGGCAGAACTTACGACTACTACCGGAATAACTTTTCATTGAACAACGGATTCGGAACACTGCAAGTATATGCAGGATTCAACTTCTGTTTGAAAAAAGAGCACCGCAAGAAAAAACGGCAGTAATCCGGCTGTTATCAGAAAGAATAAGTGCAAGCCACTCCTACTATATCTTTTCGTGCCTTACTCTCCCATTGTCGGCAATAAAAGACATCCGCTTCCCAATCGGAAGAAAGTGGGAGGGCTACCCCGCCGCGATAGCGCATGCGTTGTACATCAAACTTCTCTCCACGATTCAATCCGTTGTACATCTCAACAGAAGCGTAAGGCTCTATCTTGCATTTGGGGATGTCATAAGCCAGCTTGACACGTGAGCGCCAACGCAGTTCATCATTATTGCTATCGAAAGTATGTTGAAAACGCTCCCGTAGTGAGACCTTCAGCCTGTGCACACGCGTGGATAGCGTTCCGTCAAAATGATAGCGGTGACGAAACTTCCAACCGGCTTCCCCGCGATTGCGATAATGCACTTCATAGCCCGCAGCTATTTTCAGAAAAGGAAGTACAGAGTATGCCCCGCCGGCCTCCAGCCCCCAACGGTCGGTCTTGTCAAGATCATCCTTTGTGCGCCATTCCAATTTTCCGGAGAGCGTAAATGCTGGATTTACCTTATACTTAAAACCGGTACTTGCCCATGTTGTAAAGTCTCGCTTCTGCGCATGCAGAGAGACCGGCACAATAAAGAATAGCGCTGCCAATAAACTACAAATTCTCCATGTACAGAAAGGCTTTCTTATCATAATTATCCCAGTATATATCATCTCACATTTAGTTTTACACGTGCAAAGCTAAAGATTAATTCTGTAATAATTCTGTAATATTACACTTCTTTCAGATACTTCTCTATCTTCCCAAAGAAAGAAGCCAGATGCGAACCGTCCACAAACGCATGATTCACATAAATGGAAAGTGGAAAAACCAGCCGCTCCCCGCGAGGAACAACCTTACCGACGGTCATCAGCGGATGACTGCAACCGTTGCCGGCTTCGGCAATAGTGTAGGTGATGGACGTGAAGAACATTTTGGGAACTGCACTCAAGTGCACCACGTCGTAATCGCCCTGCTGCATCAGCTCTTTTTCCGCATGATAAGGATCTCCGTTTTCAGGAATATCCGTAATCAGCGCATGCGCTTCGGCATAAAAGCGTTCGAAATTTTCGTGATAAGGGATACGGACTGTATAAAAAGTCTTTCCCGGAACCGCTATCGGAGAAATGATATCTACCCGGTCGTGGAAAACAACCTGCCCGTTCTTGTCTGTGCGGTAACGGAGTTCGTTCACTTCATTGGCCGAACGGAGAACGGCATACAAGTAATAAAGGAAAAAAGAATGTCCAGACCGCCTTGCCGTAGCGCTGGCCTCTGTGCAGTCTATTTCGGTGGTCACCGAATACCAAGAATTTAGATATGTACGGAAGAAGCCGTAATTGTCACGACGTTCCCAAGTGTCAATGTCAATAATGTGTTTCATAAATAAAAAAATGGATTATGAAAAAAGGACGCTTATACAGCATCCTTTCTCCGATTCAGTCTATTATCTTTCCTTTTTGTAGTTTTCCAATCCTGTCTGTAAAAACTCAATGTACTTTGGAATGCTTTCATCGTACGAATACGACTTGTTGAGCGGTTCGCCTTCATTGTTAATCAGCACATAGAAAGGCTGTGCATTCGCGCCGAACTTGACGCGTTGCAAATAGCTCCACTTATCTCCCACCGTACGTAATGTGCGCTCCGTACCGTTCTCCGTAATTTTCACCGGCGAAGAAAGCGGAGTCTTATTGTCTACGTAGAGCGTGATGAGCACATAGTCATTATTGATGATATCGCTTACTTTCGGATCCGTCCATACGGCGAGCTCCATTTTACGACAGTTCACACAACCGTAACCCGTAAAGTCCAACATCACAGGTTTGCCATGCTGGCGGGCATATTCCATGCCGAGATCATAATCATCGAACTTGGCATGCACCTCATTATTATAAAGATTGAAATCCTGTGTCTGCATGGGTGGTGCAAAAGCACTGACAGCCTTCAACGGCGCTCCCCACAAACCGGGAAGCATATATACGGCAAATGCCAACGAAGCCAATGCCATGAAGAAACGGGGCACACTGACCTTTGCATCGTCATCATCATGCGGGAATTTGATTTTGCCCAGCAGATAGAAACCCAGCAAAGCAAACAGTACAATCCATAAAGCAAGGAATGTTTCGCGGTCGAGAATACGCCAGCCGTAAGCCAGATCGGCTACGGAAAGGAATTTCAAAGCAAATGCCAGTTCCAAGAAACCGAGCGTCACCTTGATCACATTCATCCAACCGCCGGATTTAGGCATGGACTTCAGCCAAGAGGGGAACAACGCAAACAGCGTAAACGGCAATGCCAAAGCAATGGCAAAACCTAACATTCCGATGGCCGGAGCTATCATATTACCGGTAGTGGAAACCTGTACAAGCAAAAAGCCGATAATGGGTCCCGTACAAGAGAATGACACCAGCGACAGTGTAAATGCCATTAAGAAGATACTAAGCAAGCCGCCTGTCTTTTCCGCTTTGGAGTCTACCGCATTACTCCACTTGGAGGGGAGGGTTATTTCAAAAGCGCCAAAGAAAGAAGCTGCAAATACTACCAACATCAGGAAGAAAAAGATATTGAAAACAGCATTCGTAGACAATGAGTTCAAAGCGTTAGCGCCAAAAAGCCCGGTGACCAACAGTCCCAAGCCTACGTATATCACAACAATGGATGCGCCATACGTCCAAGCGTCCCGGATACCTTTCTTCTTATCTTTACTGCGTTTCAGGAAGAAGCTGACAGTCATCGGGATAATAGGCCATACGCAAGGCGTGAACAATGCTAACAGACCACCTACAAACCCGGTTATAAAGATATAAATCCAAGACATATCTTCTTGCGAGGTAGTTTCACCCAACGCTCTCAATTCGTTGACAACCGGTTTCCAAAGATCAACAGTGCCTTTATCGGATACATTTATTCCGGTAGTTCCTTCTGCCCCACCAATAATAGCCATATCTGCGGTTGCATCAACTACCGGTTCGTTAGCAGCCGCACCTTCTGCATTACCCGAAAATTTGAACGGCACTTGTGTAGGCGGCAAGCAGTTTTCGTCATTACAAGCACCATATTCCAGATAACCTTCCACCTTGTATGCGCCACCGGTCAGCTTCAGCTTCTGCACAAACTGAACGGAATTTGCAAAATAGCGCACTTTCATTTCGAACAGCTTGTCGAATGCGGCGATTTCTTTCCCCACCGGTTTTAGTTTCCCGACAAGTTCCGCACCCGAAATGTCTTCAACATTGAACGTTGCCGAGATAGGGCCGCCCTCTCCCAAGTCCGTAGAATACACATGCCAGCCTTTGTCAATAGTTCCGGTAAATATCACCTCTGCTTCGCCTGCCTGCAAAGTCCTTAACTCCGACTTAAACTTGACAGGTTCCTGTATCTGCGCCTGCACCGCCAAGGTGAAGAGCAACAATAGAATGGAGAATATACTTTTCTTCATCTTTTTTTCTTTCTGTTTTTTCAATTTATACTTCATAGTCCACGCAAGCACGACTTTCTTTGACCTCTGCAATGAGCTTGCCGGCAGCCACATGATCGGGGTGCACAGCGTAGAACTTCACATCGTCCAACGTATCAAATTCACTGTAAAGGGCAATGCTCCAAGTTTCGGCAGGATTGATATTCAACCCGACTTCTATCTTACGGATAACGGATATTTTGGCAGGAAGCGCTTCGATGGCCTTCTTAAAATTATTCATTGCAACTAACTTTTCGTCAGCAGGAACTTCATCTTTCAGCTTAAATAATACAATATGCTTTACCATAACTTTGTTATTTAAATGATTTATATCTATATTTGTCAACCGAAACGGTTGCTTTTTAAAACCGCAAAAATACTCGTTTTGTTTTAAATATACACTTAAACGGATGTTAATAATAGGAATTGCAGGCGGAACCGGGTCGGGAAAGACCACCGTCGTACGTAAAATCATTGAAAGTCTGCCGGCAGGTGAAGTGGTTCTATTACCTCAGGACTCCTACTACAAAGACAGCAGCCATGTACCCGTAGAAGAACGGCAGAACATTAATTTCGACCACCCGGACGCTTTCGACTGGGGGCTTCTGTCCAAACACGTATCCATGCTGCGCGAAGGTAAGAGCATCGAACAGCCCACTTATTCCTATCTGACTTGCACCCGCCAGCCCGAAACAATCCACATCGAACCGCGGGAAGTCATCATCATTGAAGGCATCCTTGCCCTATGCGACAAAAAGCTGCGCGGCATGATGGATCTTAGAATATTTGTCGACGCAGATCCCGACGAACGCCTTATTCGTGTCATCCAACGTGATGTCATAGAGCGCGGCCGTACCGCTGAAGCCGTAATGGAGCGTTATACCCGCATCCTGAAGCCGATGCATCTGCAATTCATAGAGCCTTGCAAACGATACGCCGATCTCATCGTGCCGGAGGGTGGAAACAACCAAGTGGCAATTGATATTCTGACGATGTACATCAAAAAGCACTTATAAGTAACTCAATTCCGTATAGTATGCCCGACAGCACCTCCCCTGCCACACGCAAACTGCCGGTTTTTCACTGCCAGTTGCTCATTGCAATAGTATTGCTTTGCAGTGTCATGGGATGCCGCGGCGATCGTAACTCCGCCCATAAGCAGGAAAAGAGCACCGATTTGCAGCAGATAAAGGACAGTGGTGAACTGGTAGTGCTGACTTTATACAGCTCTACATCCTATTTTATCTATCGCGGGCAGGACATGGGATTTCAATATGAATTGAGTGAGCAGTTTGCCCAAAGCCTCGGTGTCAAATTGAAGATCAAGGTTGCCGGAAGCGTACGCGACCTTATCAGCAAGCTCCTTGCCGGTGAGGGAGATCTCATAGCCTATAACTTACCCATAACGAAAGAGTGGAAAGACAGCCTGATTTATTGCGGCGAGGAAGTGATTACGCATCAAGTCATCGTACAGCGCGCCGGCAGGGGCATCAAACCACTGAAAGACGTAACGGAACTCATTGGCAAAGATGTGTACGTAAAACCCGGAAAGTATTATGAACGGCTTGTCAATTTGGACAAGGAATTGGGAGGAGGCATCCACATTCATAAGGTGAGCAATGACAGCATCACAATAGAAGACCTGATCATGCAAGTCTCGCAGGGTAAGATCTCCTATACCGTAGCAGACAATGATGTAGCCCGGCTGAATACCACCTATTATTCCAACCTGAATATCGGGCTGTCCATCAGCTTCGACCAACGGGCTTCGTGGGCTGTACGCAACGATTGCCCGCAACTGGCGGAAGCCGCCAACAAATGGCATAAAGACAACATGACCTCTCCTGCTTACACATCAAGTATGAAACGATATTTTGAAATCAGCAAGGCCATTCCTCATTCTCCTATCCTGTCTCTGCGGGAAGGAAAAATATCACACTTCGACCACCTTTTTAAAAAGTATGCCCCCGAAATAGATTGGGACTGGCGACTGCTGGCCTCTTTGGCCTATACTGAGTCCAACTTCGACACCACAGCTGTTTCATGGGCAGGTGCTAAGGGATTGATGCAACTAATGCCTGCCACAGCCCGCGCCATGGGAATGCCCCCCGGAAAAGAACAAAACCCGGAAGAGAGCATCAAAGCCGCAACCAAATACATTGCCGCCACTGCCAGGAGCTTCTCCGCAATACCTCCAGACGAACGGATCAACTTCGTATTGGCATCCTATAATTCCGGCATCGGACATGTGCTCGACGCCATGGCATTAGCGGAGAAATACGGGAAAAACAAATATGTCTGGCGAGACAATGTAGAAAACTTCATCCTACTGAAAAGCAATGAGGAATACTTCACCGACCCGGTCTGCAAGAACGGTTATTTCCGCGGCATAGAGACGTATAACTTCGTACGGGATATTACGGCAAGATTTGAGCAATATAAGAAAAAGATTAAAAGCTGATTCATTAAGGAGACATAAAAAATGCTGTCCTCTCTGTGATGAAAATCTTAAAACAATTTCAATCGATTAGCTTTTGCCTCTTCAAGAGATACCGTCTCGACCTGCCTCTCCTGATTTTTCTCGCGCAACCGCTGATATTCGGTAAAAAGATTCTTCGCTAATTCTTCCTTTTGATTAGGATTCATCAGGCGGGCTGCTATTGATGCATTCTGCGAAGCATCTTTCAGATGAACAACCGGAGCATGATAGACCGGAGCAATCTTCAACGCCGTATGTAACGGAGACGTAGTGGCTCCGCCAATCAACAACGGAATGTCAAGCCTCGCTTTTTCCAGTTCCATGGCAACGTGCACCATTTCGTCCAGTGAAGGAGTGATGAGTCCGCTCAGCCCAATCATATCGGCCTTTTCTTCTATGGCACGCTGCACAATCGTTTCGGCAGGAACCATTACGCCCAGGTCGATTATCTCATATCCGTTGCAAGCCATCACTACGGCAACAATATTCTTTCCGATATCGTGTACATCTCCTTTCACCGTAGCAAGCAGCACTTTACCGGCAGAAGCGGCCCCCGCTTGCTTCTCCGATTCAATAACCGGCTGAAGGATAGCCACCGCTTTCTTCATAGTACGCGCCGTCTTAACAACTTGTGGAAGAAACATCTTGCCCGCACCGAACAGATCGCCAACGTGATTCATTCCCGCCATCAACGGGCCTTCAATAATATCCACAGCTTTCGGATAAGCATTTAAAGCCTCGGCAAGGTCTTCTTCCAGATAATCACCAACACCTTTTGTCAGAGCATACTTCAAGCGTTCCTCCACCGCACCTTCCCGCCATTGGAACCGGGAACCGGAAGCCGAAAGCTGAGAGTCACCGTTTGAAGCGGAAACTTTAGCGGCATCCGCTTCCGCTTTCAACCTTTCGGCCGTTTCAATCAATCGCTCCGCAGCATCTGCACGACGATTAAGAACAACATCTTCTATGCGTTCCAAAATATCGGCCGGTATATCTGTATAAAGTACGGAAGTTGCAGGATTCACAATGCCCATATCCATTCCCTCACGAATAGCATGATACAGAAACACCGCATGCATCGCTTCACGAATATAGTTATTGCCTCGGAATGAGAACGATAGGTTACTGACCCCGCCACTGACATGAGCACCGGGCAGATTCTTACGTATCCAACCGGTGGCGCGAATAAAGTCTACCGCATAATTATTATGCTCGTCCATACCCGTAGCCACTGCAAGCACATTCGGATCAAAAATGATGTCATGTGGGTTAAAGCCGACTTTGTCCACCAACAAACGATAAGCACGTTCGCATACCTCGATTCTACGTTCGTAAGTATCTGCCTGCCCCCGTTCGTCAAAAGCCATCACTATTGCAGCAGCACCATACTCCTTCACAGTGCGGGCATGCTCAAGAAACGTTTCTTCTCCTTCCTTCAAGGAAATGGAATTGACAATAGACTTGCCTTGCACACATTTCAGTCCTGCAACTATCACATCCCATTTGGAGGAGTCTATCATTACGGGAACACGAGCGATTTCAGGCTCGGAAGCTATCAGGTGAAGGAAGGTTGTCATTTCTTGTTCCGCATCCAGCAGTCCGTCATCCATATTTATGTCAATGACCTGTGCACCGTCTTCCACCTGCTGGCGGGCAATACTTAGCGCTTCGTCATATTTCTTCTCATTGATTAAGCGCAGAAACTTACGTGAACCGGCAACATTGCAACGCTCACCCACATTGACAAAATTATTCTCCGGCCTCACCTCCAACAGTTCCAGACCGGAGAGCCAGAGACAATCGGGCTTACCAACCGGTATACGTGGTACAACTCCGTCTATTAAAGATGAATAGGCAGCAATATATTCATCGGTCGTGCCGCAACAACCGCCTACTATATTTACTAATCCCTCATGGATATATTCTTTAATCTCAGCCGCCATTTCAGCAGGAGTCTGATCGTACGTGCCAAGACTGTTGGGCAGGCCCGCATTGGGGTAGGCACTGACATAATAAGGTGCGCGGGCGGCAAGTTGTTCGAGAAAAGGCTTCAACTGGCGGGCTCCGAAAGAGCAGTTGAGCCCTATGGAAAAGATATCCGCATGTTGCACTGAAGCCAGAAATGCATCCAACGTCTGTCCGGACAAAGTACGCCCGGCTATATCGGACACCGTTACGGACAGCATCAACGGAACCCGGATACCGGCAACATTCATTGCCTGCTTCGCGGCATATATGGCCGCTTTCGCATTCAACGTATCAAAAATGGTTTCAATCAGCAACGCATCTACACCGGCTTCGAGCATCGCTTCCATCTGTTCGCAATAGGCTATGACCAGTTCGTCGTAAGTCAGTGCACGAAAAGCCGGATTGTTGACATCCGGACTCATGGAGCAGGTCTTATTGGTGGGACCGACAGAGCCTGCTACAAATCGCGGTTTATCAGGGGTTAAGGCAGTGAATTCATCAGCAACCTCACGCGCCAGTTTCACAGCGGCAAGATTAATCTCACGAACATAGTCCTGCACGTGATAATCGGCCATGCTGACGCTTGTAGAACTGAAGGTATTGGTTTCGATGATGTCTGCACCTGCCGCAAGATATTTACGGTGAATATCCCGTATCACATCCGGACGTGTCAGACAGAGTATGTCATTATTACCTTTCAGTTGTCCGGGAATTTGTGCAAAACGTTCTCCGCGGAAGTCTTCTTCCGTCAAGTTGTACTGTTGTATCATGGTGCCCATAGCACCGTCCAGGATAAGGATGCGCTCACGCACCAAACCTTCAAGTCTACTCATAAATATAATGTGGTAATGCGGTACATTAAACTCACCTCTTGAACATACGCGCCATATCGCGCTTATCATCTTTTTCTTTCAAAGCCTCACGCTTGTCATATTGCTTTTTACCCTTTGCCAAAGCGACCACTACCTTTGCCAGCCCTTTTTCATTGATGAACAGACGGACGGGAATCATCGTGAATCCGGGATCTTTCGAACCGCGCTGCAGCTTATCCAGCTCTTTTTTAGTCAACAGAAGTTTACGCTCCCTGCGTGCATTATGGTTATTGTACGAGCCATAAAAATACTCGGCAATATGCATGTTCTTCACCCACAGTTCACCATTGGCAAAGTAGCAGAACGTGTCCACCAGACTTGCTTTTCCCAGACGGATGGACTTGATCTCCGTACCGGTGAGCACAATGCCCGCAGTATAGGTATCTACCAATTCATAATCGAATGTGGCACGCTTATTTTTAATATTTACAGGAGCTTGTTTCATAAAATCAATCAGTTCAGCACTACCGTCAGCTTATTGAATATGAATTCTATCACTGCCGGACAAGCTATTAACAAAATAGAAGAAAGAATGGTGAACCTCAAACGGTCTTTTTCCGCTATTTTCATCAAAATAGCACTTCCTTCCCACACTACATATACGATATAGAATTGAAGCAACAGAGCTATTATGCTGAAATCAGGCAATATACCGATAATAATTTTCAGCAAAAAAGGCACTACCAGCGCATAGCCGGCAAACTGTTGCGTCAAAGGAATATCGTTGTCCATAGCAAACATACGGACACGCAACCCATTGATGAGATAGGCTGCCAGAAAATATCCTCCAAACAAAGACACCGCCACAGCACAGCATTGCGTCATGGCATATTGAAAGCTTTGCGGACCACCCCACCCTTTCGCCATCAAGGAACCGATAAAGACCGACAGCCCGCATAAACCAATCATAGGATAGACAAAAGCTGTAAACACCTTTCGTCTATCCTCTTCCAAACGAATTTCCTCCCAGGCACGTGCCGGAGAGGAAATCATCTGCATTGCTATATGAAATAATTCTTTATAGTCCAACTATTATTTTTTTATAATCATTTCCACTCAATATTTTCGATAGAGTAGTTGGTGTACTCCTTCGGCAAGGTCGTGTCGTTACCAGTTTTTGCCTTGATTGTAATTTTGGTGGGATAATTGCCCGTTTTTTCTTTAAAATTTTCCAAAATATATTCTATACGATAAGCCTTATTCCTATATGTAGCAACCTCCGCCTTTTCATCAGTACCTCTGTCATGTCTCAAATAAAAGACAAGCTCCTTGCTGCTTTCACTCACCTCATCAGCTACATAGACCAAATTCATAGTATGTTGGGACAACGCTTCTTTCTTATCTGCCATTTTCCAAGCAACAGGTATAATCAACATTTCATTACCATACAACCCAGGCTTATAAGTTCCATAGTTATCGGTCGGTTCCAATGTTACAACAGGTGCATTTTCCGTAACCATATTTTCCATGTCCTCTACTGTATTCATAATTTTTGCATCATAAGAGTCTATGGAAGCTATACCGACCAAGTCGATAGTATAAGTTTGAGGAGTCTGCGTAGAACCGGTAGCCTTTGTATCAGTAGAAGTCGTATCTACATATTTAAAGTATACAAAAACCAAATCGGTCGATGAGGACATTTCAAAACCGCTCTTTTTCATTTCCTCAAGAGAAGTAGAAGTAGGATAATATGTGTTACCTACAAGATCATAGAAATAATAAGTACCCATATAGGTACGAGTTCTCATATATCCGAAAGCATCATAAGTACTATTTCCACCACCGTTATCATCAAGACACGAAGTAAAAGAAACACCCATCATCAGGGTAAATACAATCATCAAGAATTTCAATTGTTTCATAAACATTATTTTTTAGAGTTCGCAAAGATATAAATTTCAATTCACATAATGTAAATGCAGAAACTTAAAAAATACTGCAACCGTTACTTTATTATTTTTGCAAATAAGTCCAAATGTTCATCTACATAACTGGCAACCAACGCTGTATATTCCTCCTCATTTTCCAAAAACTCATCCTCCAGCGCATCAAACACCTCATACTGCTCGTACATAGCCATAAATTCATCATCAGTGCGCTCACGTTCCAAGTCTTCACGATGGGCGTCATATATCTTCTTGGCGGCATACACCAGTTTGCTTAAATCACCCACTCCCCACAAACGCATCACTTTGGCAAACGGATTGGCAAAGATGTAACCGCCATATCCATTCTGTATCAACTGGCAAAAACCACCTTCCATGAGTTCGTCACGAAATATCTGATACGCCAACAACGAATGTTGTTCACCGGTGAGCAAAGGCATTGTTTCAGCAGTCAGCTCGCCACCCGTCAACTCTTTATATGCGTCCGTAAATACTTGGATGAAAGCATCCATTCCCTCACCTGCAGCTTGCTGCAAAGCACTATCCGCCACTTCTACCATAATTTTGTTCTCTATTATTTTTTTATTATGCACCGGCAAAGATAAAGAATTAAAAGAGAAAGTGAGAAAAGAAAGCACCAAAAACAATGGCACAGCAATACAACAATCGCACAACCTCAACCCTGAGATTGTAAAGTCCAACTTTACGTCGCCAAACCTCTATGTTAGATCGCTAAACCTCTATGCTGGAAATCCAAACCTCTACTCTACAAAAAGCATTCCTTGACACCCTGTCACCACACTTGAACAACTTCTCTTCTCACGCGCCCGCGAAACATGCACGCATCAAACATCCATATAAAAAAATTCTTCCTGCGCGCGCGTAAGCAAAGTTATACAAGTATGGTGACAGGGTGTCACAACATTCAAAGAAACACGAATTGAAAACAATCGTCTTAAAGCAGCAATTGTATTGTAATGTAGAGATTGCAATATGCCAAATCAGCATCCTATATTACTAATTTTTAATAAAAAAGTCAAATCAGACGGTTGGCAGAAAGCAAGAAAACGACTACCTTTGTGACCGTTTAATAAAACATAGAACTACGTTTTTTTTAATTATAACTTAAAAAAGAGCTAATTATGACTTATTCACACGAAGTGGAACACATGTGTGTTGTAAAGAAGGGTCCTAACCATGGACCGGCTCCCATACCCGAAGAAGGCAAATGGGTAAAATCAAAAGAAATCGTTGATATTTCAGGTCTGACACATGGTGTAGGTTGGTGTGCTCCTCAGCAAGGTGCTTGTAAACTGACATTGAACGTCAAAGAAGGTATCATTCAGGAAGCATTGGTTGAAACAATCGGCTGTTCCGGTATGACTCACTCAGCAGCTATGGCAGCTGAAATCCTTCCGGGCAAGACTGTACTCGAAGCATTGAATACCGACCTCGTTTGCGACGCTATCAATACAGCAATGCGCGAACTCTTCCTGCAAATCGTTTACGGACGTACTCAGTCTGCTTTCTCTGAAGGCGGTCTGATCATCGGTGCCGGTTTGGAAGATTTGGGTAAGGGTCTGCGTAGCCAGGTAGGTACTTTGTACGGTACTTTGGCAAAAGGTCCCCGTTATCTGGAAATGGCAGAAGGTTATATCAAGACTATCGCTCTTGACAAAAACGATGAAATCTGCGGATACGAATTCGTTCACATGGGTAAATTCATGGATGAAATCAAGAAAGGTACTGATGCCAACGAAGCATTGAAGAAAGTAACCGGTACTTACGGACGCTTCACTGCTGAACAGGGAGCTGTTAAACACATTGATCCACGTCACGAATAATATAAGGAGGAAAGAAACTATGATTAGAGAAGTAAAATTTGAAAGTCAAGACCGTCGTATCAAAGGTATCATCGAAGCTTTGAACGCTAACGGCATCAAAGACATCGAGGAAGCAAACGCTATCTGCGAAGCTGCCGGACTCGATCCTTATAAGACGTGTGAAGAAACTCAGCCTATCTGTTTCGAAAACGCAAAATGGGCTTATGTTGTAGGTTGCGCCATCGCTATCAAGAAAGGCTGCAAGAACGCTGCTGATGCTGCCGAAGCTATCGGTATCGGTTTGCAGGCATTCTGTATTCCGGGTTCGGTAGCCGACGACCGCAAGGTAGGTATCGGTCATGGTAACCTGGCTGCCATGTTGCTCCGCGAAGAAACTAAGTGTTTTGCTTTCCTGGCAGGTCACGAATCATTCGCTGCTGCAGAAGGTGCAATCAAAATTGCCGCTAAAGCCGACAAAGTACGTAAAGAACCTTTGCGTTGTATCCTGAACGGTCTTGGAAAAGACGCTGCTCAGATCATCTCTCGTATCAACGGCTTTACTTATGTTCAGACTCAATTCGACTATTACACAGGTGAACTGAAAGTAGTTCGTGAAATCGCATACAGCGACGGTCCTCGCGCCAAAGTAAAATGCTACGGCGCCGACGACGTTCGCGAAGGTGTAGCTATCATGTGGAAAGAAGGCGTAGACGTATCCATCACAGGTAACTCTACCAACCCGACTCGCTTCCAACATCCTGTTGCAGGTACTTACAAGAAAGAACGCGTTCTCGCCGGTAAGCCCTACTTCTCAGTAGCATCAGGTGGTGGAACAGGTCGTACACTTCACCCGGATAACATGGCTGCCGGTCCTGCTTCTTACGGCATGACGGACACTATGGGTCGTATGCACTCAGACGCTCAATTCGCTGGTTCTTCATCAGTTCCTGCTCACGTGGAAATGATGGGATTCCTGGGTATCGGTAACAACCCGATGGTAGGATGTACAGTGGCTTGTGCGGTTGACGTAGCTACTGCTTTGAATAAGTAATTTAAGTTACTTTTATATAAGGAGAATACTCTTTCGGGAGTATTCTCCTATTTTAGTTTAAAACAAAAAACATTTGGAAAAGCGTTTCCATTCCTATACTTATTAAAGATATTTGAGCTTTTGCTCTTATTCTCTCAATCTGAAAACCGCCAATTTGAAGCACGTGAGAATAAGCAGATGAAAGTTCACGCTCGTTTGGGGCGTGAACTGTTCGTGCTTATTTACGTGCAAGGTGCTTGGCGGTACCTCAGATTGAAAATAAGCATTGAATGGTTCCGCCTTTTTTATTTCAGCATGATACACATCGGAAAATTAATTAAAGAAGAACTCCACCGCCAAGAACGCTCTATCACTTGGTTTGCAAACAAACTCTGCTGTGAACGTACTAATGTGTACTCTATCTTCAAACGTGAAAGCATAGACACAATACTCTTGTTCAGAATTTCTTTAGTTCTGCATCATAACTTCTTCAATTACTATATCCAAGAGTTGGCTGACTGTGATTTTTTTTCACAGAACTGTGATTTATACTGACCACAAAAGAAAGACAGAAAAGATTACATACGCTAATTTTGCTCCTGTAAAAGGAAAGGCTATGAAACAACTTATTATTACAACATTCACAATTCTAAGTCTGGCATCCTGTGCAAGTAGTATTCCCATCAACTTATCATGTGATGAGCAACATATAGAAATATATGTCAATGATGAATATGCAGGAAGAGGACTAATACACTACATTGTCCCTAAAGGGGATGATTATATCAACGTGTCATGTCGGGAAAATGGTATCGAAATATATAGCAGGACCTTTTACGTAAAAGGTAAAAAGAATCAATTGTTTGAACTAGCCATTCCTAAAGACTACCGGTATTCTTCTGGTCAACAAATAAAGCCACAAATTAGATAACCAATATATTTATACAACCAATATGAAAAGAAGTCTAATTCTGATGAGTTGCTTATTTGCACTCATCACCAGTATCTATGCTGCTAAAAAAACAAAAGTAATAAAAATCACAGTAGAACCTAAGGAGGCTGCTATCTATGTCAATAACACATTAGCAGGTTATGGATATGCTGAATTCACTCGTCCCAAGAAAAAAAGTGATGTAGTGATTATCCGCTGTGAATGTAATGAGTATAAACCCATATTAACTAAATACTATGGTGAAGACAAGCGAAGCAGTCTTTCTTTTTCCTTGCAACAAGACGGCTTCTTCCGAGCGTCTGCTGCATCAGGAATTGTCAATAAGTTCTTTACAATAGATATTGACCCGATGTATTATAAAATAGAAGAAGATAAGGTTGACGTAAGTGCTGCATGGAAACTTCTGCATCAAATCCTTCTAAATTATTTCGAAGAAATTGCTGCAACTGACCTTTATGGTGGATATCTACAAACTCCTTGGCAATATAAGACCTTTACCCTTTCAGAAAAACAAATAAGAAATAGAGTTACTATCAGAGACATATCTACTCCCAAAAGAGTTGCATTTCAAATTAAAGTCGCTTCAGAAGTGGCAGGAAGCAATGCCGCCCGACATGGAGAATTTACAGAAGCAGACAGAATACCTAAAGAATTAGAACCTATTATTGAGGAATTACAGACGCGGATTGGAAAAGTAAGCAGTTTATAACATTTATCAACCAAATAAAATATAAAAAATGAAGAAAACTATTGGAATCATGACATTAGCGTTGGCTACCACAATGGTAACCTATGCACAAAGCTTTAAAGAAACGTTCGATGCCAACTCACTTGAGTGGACAGAATGTGCCTACGAAAGCAACAGTGGAACAGCAATTATAGATGGCGGAAAAATGACTATTATTTCAAAAGGTGAAAATAAAGGTTTGGGAATTGCGCTTACCGCATTAAGTGGCGTAGCAACTAAAGTGGGAGCAAATACATTCTTCGAAACGCATTGTTATGCCCCACTCGATGTACAGAAACCTTTTAAGATAAGAACTCACGTCAACATCCAAAAGTTAGCCAGCGACAGGACAACAGGATTAGTTTTTAACTATAAAGACGGCGGAAACTTCTACTGCTTCAATTTCAATAATGAAATGGTACGCTTTGAACGTCACGTAGATGGTGCTGTAGTAGGTGTCATCCAACAAGGTGTGATATGGAAAGACAAGAAGAAAGTAGATCAAGAATGGGAACTTATAAGTGATGGTCAGGTACTCACCTTTATTGTGGACGGAATACAAATATTGAAAGTTCGCTATATGCCATTAGAATACACCGGTTTTGGCTACTACACTTTTGGAAAGCAAGAATTAGCCGTAGACGATGTCGAATTTATTCAGCTGTAAATTCCGGTACAATAAGCAGTATTTGCAAATAAAGTTAGTCCCTGAAAATAAAACTATGCTATTATATTAATATTGAATTTTCATAACTTTCTAATGTAAACAAGAAGAAGGATTATAAAAAGGATATCATTGATTTGATGTCCTTTTTTCATACAAAAAATATTTAAGATACTCATATTTGAAGATTGAGACAATACTATAACAAAGGAAAAATCATGAAGCACCTTTTAGGCTAATTAATAACTTTCTTTTTTACCAAAGCTGAAAGGACATTCGTTTTTTTGCTTTTTCCTATCTTTGCAGCATGAAAGCTGAATTAAAAGAAAACGGCGGATTGCCCGCACATATACTTTGGACGCTTGCTATCGTAGCAGGTATTTCCGTAGCGAATTTGTACTACAACCAACCCTTACTGAACGTGATACGTCACGAATTGGGTGTGTCCGAGTTTAAAACAAATCTCATTGCAATGATTACACAAGTTGGCTATGCATTGGGATTGCTGTTTATCGTGCCGTTAGGCGATCTTTACCAACGGAAAAAGATCATCCTGATAAACTTCACTTTACTGATATTTTCACTTATAGCCATAGCCACAGCACCCAATATCTATATCATTTGGGGAGCTTCACTCATTACCGGTATCTGCTCCATGATCCCGCAAATCTTCGTACCGATAGCCTCGCAATTCTCCCGCCCGGAGAATAAAGGACGCAACGTAGGCGTCGTCATCTCCGGCTTGCTCACCGGCATACTCGCCTCTCGCGTTATCAGTGGATTTATCGGTGAGGCATTAGGCTGGCGCGAGATGTATTTCATCGCGGCAGGCATGATGCTGCTATGCGCCATTATAGTCCTGAAAGTCCTGCCGGACATACAGCCGAGCTTCCGGGGAAAATACGGTGACTTAATGAAATCGCTCTTTTCACTTATCAAAGACTACCCTGCCCTACGCATCTACTCCATACGCGCCGGCATCGCATTCGGCTCTTTCTTAGCCATGTGGTCGTGTCTCGCTTTCAAAATGGGCGAAGCGCCTTTCTATGCCAACAGCGATGTAATCGGCATTTTGGGGCTGTGCGGAATAGCCGGTGCACTGACCGCATCTTTCGTTGGAAAGTATGTGAAAAAAGTAGGGATACGCAACTTTAACTTCATGGGTTGCGGACTGATCTTGTGTGCATGGGCTTCGCTTTACTTCTGCGGAAACACATACGCCGGTATCATTGCCGGAGTTATACTGATTGACATTGGCATGCAATGTATTCAGCTCAGTAACCAAACCAGCATATTCGACATCTGCCCTTCGGCATCCAACCGGGTAAACACCATTTTTATGACAACCTATTTTATAGGTGGGTCATTGGGAACCTTCCTCGCCGGCAGTTGTTGGCACACATGGGGCTGGGCAGGTGTTACCGGTATAGGCGCCGGACTAACAATGTTATCCCTCCTAATCACCATTTGCCATAAGGAAAGAATGCATTAACAAGACTTTACCCTGTTTAGGCAATCCTCTCTTTTTTTTATAAAATAAGTTTCGATATGTTTTGTTTTTCTTTATAAAAGTTATATATTTGTCAGAAATGACATAAATAAGTAAATATTCATCAAAAATTATCTTGCTATGGACGCACAACGGAAAATTACAGTAGCCGGAGTTATCTCCGAAGGTATCGGTTTAGGCATTAAAAATGCAATATCCATGTTGGGAGCTACCATACTTTGGCTGCTTACAATCTGGATTCCCTATTTAAATGTAGGTACTACAATCGCCATGACAACCATTCCTATTGAGCTGAGTAAAGGAAGGGTCATTTCTCCCCTATTCATTTTCGATGGGAAATACCGTAAGTTCATGGGAGAATACTTCACTTTGATAGGTTTGATGTATCTTGCCATTATTCCCGCCCTATTTTTCATGATTGTACCGGGCATCATCATATCCATAGGTTGGTCACTTGCAATTTATATCCTACTCGATAAAGGCGTGGCTCCGGGCGAAGCCATGATTCAAAGCAACAAGGCCACTTATGGTTACAAGTGGACCATCTTCGGCGTATCGCTTTTACTGGGAGTGGCGTTTTATATCCTTTTGTGGATTATATTTGCCATTGCAGACGGCGGATTCGCAATGTTCCTCCTGTTCCTTGTAAGCATTGTCTACACCGTAGCAGCACTCGGATGCAGTGCCGTTATCTATCGTGACCTGACAGCAGAGCCCAAGCCGGAAACAATGGAAACCGTAGTAGAAGTATAAAATACTATTGAAAAACACCAAAGCCCCTTTTCACTGCCTCATACCACAAGAAAATTGGCAGTGGAAAGGGATTTCTTCATAAGCCCTACACATCCCCGAAACATCAATGCAGACTCAGAGCTGCTGTTAAAATTCCAAGTAAACGCAAAGAATTAATAATATTTATTTGCAGAAAAGAAAAAAGAAAAAGGATTCGGCTGTTTTGTTATATTTTTGCCGCATTATATTTTATAGCAACATAGCGCATGAGTCCAACAAAGAAAATTCCTTCTCCTATCGTATCCCTTTTCCCCATCATTATTTTAATAGGAATGTTGTTTGCCACCATCCGCACTTTTGGAAGCGATGCTCTAAATGGCGGAAGTCAGGTGTCCCTGCTCACCACTACGGCAGTTTGCATATTCATCGGAATAACATTCTACCGGATTCCTTGGAAAGATTATGAAATAGCCATTACCAATAACATCGCAGGCGTATCCTCCGCCATTATCATACTGTTGATTATCGGCGCGCTAAGTGGCGCATGGATGATCAGCGGTGTAGTCCCCACCCTCATTTACTACGGAATGAAGATTATACACCCGGACTTCTTCCTCACCTCTACCTGCATCATCTGTGCATTGGTGTCAATCATGACGGGAAGCTCATGGACCACAATAGCAACCATCGGCATCGCCCTTTTAGGAATAGGAAAAGCACAGGGATTCGAGGAAGGCTGGATTGCAGGAGCCATTATTTCAGGAGCTTACTTTGGCGACAAGGTTTCACCGCTGTCAGATACTACGGTGCTTGCCTCCTCGGTAACTGACACTCCGCTGTTCCGCCATATCCGCTATATGATGATTACCACCATTCCGTCGCTCGTCATCACTCTTATCATATTTACGGTAATGGGATTCACGTACGAAACCAGTGGTACAGAACAAATAGCCGAGTTTGCGGCATCATTGAATAGCCGATTCCACATCACTCCCTGGCTACTGATTGTCCCGGTGGCTACCGGAATCTTGATTGCACGCAAAATGCCCTCTATCATCACCTTGTTCCTGTCCACCCTGCTGGCTGCCGCCTTTGCCATCATATTCCAGCCCGACCTGCTTTATGAGATTTCCGGAAGCAACGGACTGTTTAAGGGAACGATAATGAGCCTATACGGCAGTACCAGCCTGCAAAGTGATAGTGCCATGCTGACAGAGCTGATTGCCACACGAGGCATGGCAGGAATGATGAATACCATTTGGCTGATACTTTGCGCCATGTGTTTCGGCGGCGCAATGACAGCGAGCGGCATGCTGGGAAGCATCACATCCGTATTTGTACGATTCATGAAAAGCACTGTCAGCGTTGTGGCATCGACTGTCGGTTCAGGACTATTCCTCAACCTTGCTACGGCAGACCAGTACATCAGCATCATCCTGACCGGAAACATGTTCAGCAACATCTATGAAAAGAAAGGGTATGAAAGCCGCCTGTTGAGCCGCACAACGGAAGATGCCGTCACCGTAACTTCGGTTCTCATCCCCTGGAACACATGCGGAATGACACAAGCTACTATTCTGAGCGTGTCCACGCTGACCTATCTCCCTTACTGCTTTTTCAATCTTATCAGTCCACTCATGAGTATCCTCATTGCAGCCACCGGATATAAAATAATTAAAAAAACAGTGAACAATCCCGGTTAGGCATTGTTCTTGCAATAAACTTATAACGAACAATATAATTTAAACCTAAACAAGAATTAAGTATGAAAAAGTTTATTGCATTAGCAGCATTAGTATTGGTAAGCATGGTGACAACCACCATGTATGCACAAGAGAGTAGCACACAACGTCGTGCAGACCGCAAAGCCCAAAGAGACGCAGAACGCGCCCGCCTGAAAGCGGAACAACAGGCAGCCGATGCCGTTTCCTACGATGACGCCGTAGCAGCACTGAAAGCACAGCAATTTGTATTGGAAGCCAATCAGGTGATGTTCCGCAACGGGCAAACGGCTTTTGTTACTTCCAACACCAACTTTGTATTGGTGAATCAGGGAAGAGGCACCGTACAGGTAGCTTTCAACACTGTTTATCCCGGTCCTAACGGTATTGGAGGTGTGACAGTAGACGGTACCGTATCGGACATAAAAACATCTACCGACAAACGCGGCAACATAAATTGCAGCTTCAGCATTCAGGGCATCGGTATCTCCGCCCAGATATTCCTTACCCTGACTAATGGCGACAACAACGCAACCGTTACTATCAACCCTAACTTCAACTCCAACACGATGACTTTAAGTGGTAGTCTGCTGCCGTTGAACCAATCGAATATCTTCAAGGGACGTTCCTGGTAAACCCCACTGCAATATATATACTCTCAACTCCGCTGCAAATCACTTAAAAAGTGTACATTTGCAACGGAGTTTCTTTTTTTAATGCGCCAATGACTATTATGAGAGAATTTATCATCGCTGACAATCAAGATATAACCAAAGCAGGCATGATGTTTCTGCTAAGCCGGCAGAAAGACACTGCCTTGCTGCTGGAAGCCGACAACAAAGCGGAACTCATACAACAGTTACGGCTGCACCCCGGAGCGGTGGTAATACTGGATTATACCTCGTTTGACTTTGTCAGTTCCGACGAATTGATTGTATTGCACGAACGTTTCAAAGAAGCGGACTGGCTGTTGTTCTCCGACGAACTGAGCATCGGATTCCTACGACAAGTACTTTTCAGCAGCATGTCATTCGGAGTAGTGCTAAAGGACAATTCCAAAGAAGAGATACTCACCGCCCTGCAATGCGCTTCGCGTAAAGAGCGTTTCATTTGCAACCACGTCAGTAACTTGCTGCTGTCAGGAAACAGTCAGACATCCCTCCTCCCCCCCATTCAGCAAAACGACCTGCTGACACCAGCCGAACGAAGCATCCTGAAAGAAATCGCATTAGGAAAAACCACTAAAGAAATTGCAGTTGAAAGAAACCTCAGCTTTCATACCATAAACAGCCACCGGAAGAATATTTTCAGAAAGTTGGGCGTGAACAACGCACACGAAGCTACCAAATACGCTATGAAAGCGGGTATTGTGGATTTAGTGGAATACTATATTTAATTTCTCCACTTCCGATGCACAGTCTGGAAGCCTCATCATACACAACGCCAAATTGCCCCGGAGCTATCCCCTGTAACTTCTCTTCGGAAACAATCCGGTAGCCGTCCCCGTCCTGCAACAGTTTGCCGCCGATAAAGTCAGGAGTATGGCGTATCTTGAATGTTACCGGAATCTCCCCTTCCACTCCCTCCCAAGGATTTTCCGTAATGAAATGAAAATCCTGCATACTGAACTCATACCCGTATTGTTGCTCCGTTTCATATCCACGTGACACATAAATCACATTTTCATCCGTATCTTTACGAACCACAAACCAGGGGCCTCCGCCCAATCCCAGCCCCTTACGCTGGCCGATAGTATGAAACCAGTAGCCGCGATGGGTTCCCAGTATCTTTCCCGTTTCCAGTTCAATAATCCGACCTTCTTTTTCACCCAAAAAGCGACGGACAAAGTCGTTGTAGTTAATCTTCCCCAAGAAGCAGATGCCCTGGCTGTCACGTCGGCGGGCACTGGGTAACTTCGCTTTCAAGGCGATGTCGCGCACTTCCTGTTTCATCAGTCCGCCCAACGGAAACATCAGTTTGGAAACTTGCAGATAGTCTATCTGCGCAAGAAAGTCCGTTTGGTCTTTCACCGGATCGAGGGCCGTTCCCAGCCAAACCTTCCCATTCTGCAGAATGGTAGCAGCATAATGCCCGGTTGCCGTAAAATCGAAATCCTTACCGGCGTACCGTTCAAAACAACCGAACTTAATGAGCTTGTTGCACATCACATCCGGATTCGGAGTAAGTCCCCGACGCACTTTGTCAATGGCATAAGCAGCCACATTGTCCCAATACTCCCGATGCAAATCAACAACCTCCAGTGAAAGGCCGTAACGACGGGCTACGGCGGAAGCCATCTCCAAGTCTTCCTCCGCCGAACAATCCATATAGTCGGCATCGTCTTTCCCTATTTTTATATAAAACAACGAAGGACGATGCCCCTGCTCACAAAGGAGGTGCACGACAACAGAACTGTCGACACCTCCGGATAATAAGACGGCAATATTCATACTAACACAATGTATCTAAAATTTCATCCGACAAAAAATTAATTCTATCGGACGATATGTACTTTTCATCCGAGATTAAATCTTCTCCAACGCTTGTGACACATCATCCAACAAATCATCAATGTGTTCCGTCCCAATGGAAAGGCGCACAGTTCCCGGCTTGATGCCTTGCTCTGCCAACTCCTGTTCGCTCAGCTGCGAATGGGTAGTAGTTGCCGGATGTATTACAAGCGACTTTACATCCGCCACATTTGCCAATAATGAGAAGATCTGCAAATTGTCAATGAACGCCTGAGCTTCTTTCACCCCGCCTTTAACCTCAAAGGTGAAAATGGAACCGGCGCCTTTCGGGAAATATTTCCGGTATAATGCATGATCCGGATGATTCGGCAAAGACGGATGGTTCACCGCTATCACCTTAGGATGCCTTTCTAAGAAATCAACAACTTTCAGAGCATTCTCCACATGGCGCTCCACACGCAAAGAAAGAGTCTCCAAGCCTTGCAGCAGGATAAACGCGTTGAACGGGCTGATAGCAGCGCCGGTGTCACGCAATAGAACGGCGCGAATACGGACAGCATATGCCGCCGCACCTGCCGCGTCAACAAAACGCACACCATGATAGCTTGGGTCGGGCTCGGTCAATTGCGGGAACTTACCGGAAGCCACCCAGTCGAACTTACCGCTATCAACAATAACACCGCCTAAAGAAGTGCCATGCCCGCCAATAAACTTAGTGGCGGAATGTACCACAATATCAGCGCCATGTTCAATAGGACGGATCAGGAAAGGAGTACCGAAAGTGTTGTCGACAATCAAAGGGATTCCATGACGATGAGCAATCCCGGCAACCGCATCAATATCAATGATGTTCGAATTGGGATTTCCCAATGTTTCTATAAAGACTGCTTTCGTATTTTCCTGAATAGCCTTCTCGAAATTGGACAAATCGTCCGGAGCTACAAAAGTGGTCGTAACGCCATAAGAGGGCAATGTATGCGCCAGCAGATTGTACGTTCCGCCATAAATGGTCTTGGCAGCCACAATGTGATCGCCTGCACGCGTAATATTCTCAAAAGCATAGGTCAGAGCTGCCGCACCGGAAGCAACCGCCAACCCCGCAATACCTCCCTCAAGAGCTGCAATGCGTTGTTCGAGCACCCCTTGTGTGGGATTTGTCAGTCTGCCGTAGATATTACCCGGATCTTGCAACCCAAAGCGGGCAGCTGCATGAGCCGAGTCATGAAACACGTACGAAGTAGTCTGATAGATAGGTACGGCCCGCGCATCGGTCGACGGATCCGGCTGTTCCTGTCCCACATGAAGTTGCAGCGTCTCAAAATGTAATTTCTTTGTTTTCATCGTCATTTGTATTTATAAGTGAATAAATTCTCCTTGCTTGGATGTTGCAAAGATAAAGGGATAAAACAAAGCAGCCTATGACACATGATAGGGAATTTTATACCATATTTGTGGTAGATACAAGAACTATTCGCTATTTTTGTGGGCGAAAACCAAATGATATAGAGACTGATGAAAAGAAGGAAGCTGTTACTTTTCCCTCTGCTGGGACTTATTGCATTGACAAGCCTGTGCTCCTGTGGAGAAGATCGCTGGAAAGAATACTACCCGCTGACAGGACGCGACCTGTGGATAGATAGCCTGATGAGGGAAGTCTACCTATGGTATGAGGACATTCCTCCTTCTAAAGGTCTGAACTATTTTCAAAATCCGGAGACTTTCCTGAAGAGTATCCTATCGAAGAATGACAAAGGCTTTTCGACCGTCGATACCATAATGGATACCCCTCTGCCAAGCTACGGCTTTGACTATACATTATATAAAGTTGCCACCAGCGACACCACTTACAACGCGCTTGTCTCTTACGTGGCAAATGGTTCTCCGGCAGCAGAAGCCGGACTGCAACGAGGCAACTGGATAATGCTCGTAGACGGTGACTCCATCACCAAAAAGACGGAAGAGAGACTGACAGACGGCGGTACACGAACGTTGCGTATCGGAAAGTATGTGATAGTAAAGGATGAAGACGACGAAAGCATAGGAATGATACAGGCAATCGGCGACATCGCCTTACCCGCCGTACGGCCTGTAACGGAAAGCGCAATTCATACAACCAAGTTTGTACAACTGGACGGTACGGACCATAAAATAGCCTACCTTGCATATAATACCTTCACCGCCGGAACTGCGGAAAACAGCGAAGCATATAACAATGAATTGCGTGCTTTCTCCCAGCAATGCCAACAATTCGGCATTAATAACTTTATACTCGACCTCCGTTACAATCCCGGTGGAGAAATGGAATGTGTGCAACTTCTTGCCGATATGCTTGTGCCTGCCGATAAACTGGAAAGTCCTTTCGCTTTCCTGCAATACAATGACAAGCAAAGCAACAGAAATCATGACCGGATATTGGACTCCCAACTCCTGCAAGGCGGAGCCAACCTAAACCTGTCCAAAGTTTATATCATCACCGGCGGAACTACGGCAGGCGCTGCGGAAATGCTTATCAACTGCCTGAAACCCTACATGACAGTAGTCCTCATCGGGCAAACTACTAAAGGTGAAAATGTAGCTACGGAAACTTTCATCAATCCCAAATATCCCTGGGCAGTACGCCCGGTGGTATGCGAAGTGTTCAATGCCAACGGAGAAGCCGATTACAGCACAGGTTTCAAACCGGACCTCTCCATTAACGAAACATCCTATTTGCAGTACTATCTTCCTTTAGGAGATTTTAATGAAATTTTGTTCAATACTGCAATGGGAATTATTGCGGGCGCCATTGAACTGCCGGAAGCCCAAACAAGAGAGACCTCTGTCAAGAGTTTCGCCACCCCAAAGAATACCCGCAAGGGACTGATTATAAAATAACAGGAATGATAAAGAAACTAATCTTTTCATTATTGATTATACTCATAGCAACAACTGCTTGTGAAGATAACAACGATTCGGGCGGCAATGGCAGTTGCCCTACCGTACCTTTTTCTACAATCCGGCTGACAGAAGACAGCCCTTATGAAGCGGGAGTGCCTACGGTGACTACCACCCAGACCTATTCATACAAGCGAGGGCAACTGGCAGGATTCACTACCGTACAGAGTTATTCTGTTCAAAACGAACCGGTGAAAATAGAAAATACGATATCGGTAACCTATGAAGAACACCAAGCCATAGCGACCGACAACTTCGGCAATGTATCCACCTATCTCCTTAATGATAAAGGATATGCCATCCAATGCACGCGGCAGGAAGTAGGTGCAACCCGCACCTATGGTTTTTCTTATTTCACCTCCCCTGAAGGAAAGCCCTATCTGAAAAACATAACAGAAAGCATAAACGGTAAAGTCTATGCGTCTATCGACATAGATTACAGCAATCCCCAAGCATTACGCATTGTGCAAAAAGTGGACACTTACACGCAGACATACACCGCCACCACTCCGGCAGGCAACAGTATAATCAACCAATCGGAAGTTCCTTGCCTGTTTTTTGCCGACCTATATCCTCTTTCCCTACATTCCGCAGCGTTATATGGGAAATTGTTAGGAGAGCCTTTCAGTATCTTAATAGAACAGATTATTCCTGACGGAAACACAATAAGTCAGGAAATCAGAAAATACACCTACTCTCTGGATAAGCGGAATATCATTACTTCTTGCAAAGAGGTCACAAACAGTTACGGTACGAATTACATCCGTACCGTAAACTATGTTATTGAGTGATTATTTATTAAAGAATTTACTGAAGAACAATATCTGGTAGTCTATGGAGTTATTCCAATAAGTACCGGTATGTCCGCCGGGACGAGTGATGAAGTCATGATCTATTTTGTATGCCAGCAAACGTTTATGCAGTTCCTTGTTCACTTCAAGGAAGAAGTCGCTTTCACCACAATCAATAATCAAGGCCAAATCCCCATTCGCCAGTTTGTCAACCTGATTGATTACTGTATGATTGTTCCATATCGCCTCGTTGGCAGTGAGCTCTCCCAATTGTTTCTTCATCTCCCAGTTGTTGGGAAACGGGCGAATATCCACTCCGCCGCTTGTGCTTCCCGCCGCCCCGAACACATCTTTATGGCGGATAGCATTCCATAATGCACCATGTCCGCCCATGCTCAGACCGGTAATGGCGCGCCCCCGCTTCTCCGGAATCGCAGCATAATGCGTATCTGTATAGTTCACCAGTTCCGACGAAATAAAAGTTTCATAACAATAGGAAGGATCCTTAGGACTATCCCAATACCAACTGTTCTTACCGTCAGGGCATACGAATATGATACCTTTTTCATCGGCAATTTGAGGTAACTCCGGCCTTATTCCAATCCATGTACGCGCATTGCCGCCATAGCCATGCAACAAATACACCGCCGGGCAAGCCTGCGGGTTCTTGGCAACGGCTTTATCCGGAAGAATATAAACTACCTTCACGTCCTTGTTCATCGAAGGACTTTTCACGAACACAGTATCTACACGTGCAGCCTGCACACTGAAAGCCACCACTTGTAGCAAAAATACGAATAGAAAATGTTTGCTTTTCATGTTAATTTGTTTAATCTTCTTAAGAGACAGCAATATTAACAATAAATATTTGAAAAACGTTATCTTTGTACACAAACTATTTGTAATCCAAACATGGAATTTATTATTATTCTATTTTTACTTATCCTGAATGGCATCTTTGCCATGTATGAAATCGCATTAGTATCTTCAAGCAAGGCACGTTTGGAAACCCTTGTAAACAAAGGGCAAAAAAGTGCAAAAGGCGTTTTGAAACAATTGGAAGAACCGGAAAAATTTCTTTCCACCATTCAAATCGGCATTACTCTGATCGGCATCATATCGGGTGCTTATGGCGGTGTAGCCATAGCCGACGATGTGGTTCCATTATTTGCCATGATCCCCGGTCTGGAACTATATGCCAAAGACTTGGCTATGATCACCACTGTCGCCGTCATTACCTACTTATCCCTCATCATCGGAGAGCTGGTTCCTAAATCCATAGCCTTAAACAACCCGGAGCGCTACGCCACGCTGCTAAGTCCGTTTATGATTATCCTGACTAAAGTATCTTATCCTTTTGTTTGTCTTCTCAGCGCTTCAACCAAGCTCACAAATAAACTTATCGGTATGAAAGAAGGAGAAGAACGGCAGATGACACAAGAAGAACTGAAAATGATTTTGCACCAAAGCTCCGAACAAGGTGTCATCGATAAGGACGAGACCGAAATGCTTCGTGATGTTTTTCGTTTCTCGGACAAAAGAGCCAACGACCTGATGACACATCGTCGTGATGTAATAGTACTTCACCCCACAGATACGCAGGAAGAAGTTCTACGAGTTATCCACGAAGAGCATTTCAGCAAATATCTGTTGGTGGAAAGCGGAAAGGATGAAATTATAGGAGTAGTCTCCGTAAAAGACATCATCCTGATGTTAGGAGGTGAACAGCCGTTCAATCTGCGTACAATTGCACGCCCTCCACTGTTTATTCCCGAAAGTTTATATGCCAAGAAAGTTTTAGAGCTCTTTAAGAAGAACAAAAACAAGTTCGGAGTTGTTGTAGACGAGTATGGGAATACAGAAGGTATTATCACCTTACACGATTTGACGGAAAGTATCTTCGGTGATATTTTGGAAGAGAACGAAACGGAAGAAGAAGATATAGTCACCCGGGCAGACGGTTCCATGCTGGTGGAGGCCTCCATGAACATAGGGGACTTTATGGAAGCAATGGGCATACTGAACTATGACGACCTGAAAGAAGAGGACTTCACCACTTTAAGCGGGCTTGCAATGTTCCTCATCGGACGGGTTCCGAAAGCCGGTGACATTTTCAGCTACAAGAACCTGGAGTTTGAGATAGTGGATATGGATCGCGGAAGAGTAGATAAATTACTCGTTATTAAACGGGATGACGAAGAATAACGCTATTGGCGTCTCTTAATATTAATTTAAACCATTAAAGCAATGAAAAAAGTAATGATGATTGCAGCGATTGCCGCTGCATTGGTATCCTGCCAATCAAAAGGAAATCAAAACAACGACACCATGGATGAAGGTGTCATGACTGTCGTAGGCAACGATTCCTCTGCAGTAGCCGTTTATGAGGGTATACTTCCCGCAGCCGACGGTCCGGGTATCCAGTACGTACTGAGTGTCGACAGCATAGGCCCTGACGGTGAAAGCGGTTATACCTTAGTTACGACCTATCTGGATGCAGAAGGACCGGGGAAGAACAAATCTTTCACTTCCACAGGAAAGCGCCAAGTTATCCAAAAAGATGCCAACAACAATAAGAAAACTGCCTATAAGTTAACTCCCAATGACGGCGAGGATCCCGTATACTTCGTTGTTGTAAATGACACTACTTTAAGACTGGTAAACGACAGCCTGCAAGAAGCTGTAAGCGATTTGAATTATGATATTATTCAGGTGAAATAAACAGTCGCTACTGAACATAAAAATTTGCTACCCGGTATATTCCCAATATAAGGATTTACTGAGTAGCATTTTTTCTTTCAAATGAAATCTGCCTTCACTATTTCCTCATATTACCGGGAGAATTTAGTCTGGGCAGAAATACAATATATATCATTAAGATTGTATTTTTACACCAAAAGCACAATATATCAGATACAACACACAAAGTAGAATTACCGATAAACCTGCAGTAACCCCAGCAAAATCCAACGCCATTCCAAGAAGAGGAGTCACAACTCCGCCACCGGCGACAGCCGTTATCATCAAACCGGAAATCTGATTCATTTTAGTAGGAAACTCTTGAAAAGACAATGAATAGATTATGGAGAAAACAGATGCTGAAAAAAGTCCGACACCTCCAATACAAATCAAATTCAATATTGCGTGTCCATCTATAAACATGAGTAATAACAAAACTAAAGCACATGCCAGAATGTTCATCCGAAAATAACGTAAAGCCGAAATTTTTGTTAAGAGAAAAACTCCCAAAAATGCACCGATCGTCCTGCTTAGAAAATAAACTTGCGGTGCAAACTTTACTTCATCAGGAGTCCATTCGTAACGCAAAGTCATCAACTTCGAGCTAATATAATTGGTTGCAACATCCACCCCTACCATGAAAAAAATACCTAAAAACAATACCAAAAGTGTTTTGTTTTTCAATAGCGCAAAAGATTTACCCAATGATACTGATTCGCCTGAGGATGTTTCACGTTGAATGGGCGTCGCTGCCAGCCATAATCCAAAGAATAAAGTTATTCCACCCAACATAGGAAAGCAATAATACCAATGTTCATTACCAAAATGTAATGTAGCAAACAATACTATTTCAGGGCCGACCAACGAAGAAATCGCTTTTATAACCTGCCCTGCAGTCAAGCTACTTGTCAGCATACGTTGATCGGTTATAACATTGCCAAGCAGAGGATTCAAGGATATTTGCAGGATAGCATTTCCTATACCTAACAGAATATAAGCAACGATACAAGTCGCGCTACTGTATATCACAAGCGGCAGAAACATTCCGGCTATTGTCACTGCCATACTCAACAGCACCGTATTCTTACGTCCCCATTGGTTCATCTTATTTCCAATCGGAATTCCCAAAAAGAGAAACCAAATAAATACCATAGAAGGTACAAATCCGGTCATCGTAGAAGACCAGCCAAAACTAGTTTGCATATAATCAGAAGAGATGCCCACTATGTCACAAAAGCCCATTACAAAAAATGCAGCTAAAACAGGGATTATTTTCTTTTTAGAATTTGAAGCCATATACCATATATAATTAAAACCTTATTACCAATTATCTGTACGGAACGAAGAGGCGGGCAAACCCTCTGTATTATATAATGACCCATCCACATAATTTGAAAAGCCATAACGTACTGCCACCGGCTTGGCAACTTCAGTACTCCAAACCTCAAGTCCTTCGTTTCCCCAAAAAGCCGGAGTAATCCTGACTTTAGCTGGATAAAAAACTTTATCTTCACCTGCAACCTCAAACCCCAATGGTTGTTTTCCCATAAAAGACAGACCGTTCGGAGCAAAATCAAACTTTAAAAAAGCATGGCCGTCGCGTATTTCCATCGAACGAAACTCCGGTCCCCTACATCCAAAAGCCGAATAACCATAAACCTTGTTCAATGCCCAATAAGCAAGCCTTTCTCCAACCACTTCTTTACGCGCCGGATGAATAATATCCGCCTCCCCGACATCCAAAGTCACTACCATGCCCACATTGGGAATTGTCCTCATACAATCCAATTGAACTTCTCTAAATATAGCAGAATTAACTTTTTGATGATTATAGGGAGCTATTTGAACATAATAAAAAGGTAGATTATCATCTGCAAAATATCTGCGCCATGTACGTACCAACTCCGGGAATAACATTCGATACTGCTCCGGGCGCTCTACGTTCGATTCTCCTTGATACCAAATCACTCCTTTTACCGTCAGCGGCAGCATGGGGGCCAACATCTTATTATAAAGAACCGTCGGTTCAAATGCATACCATATAGGATCTATTTTCTTCCGCTCCAAATTCAAATCAAATCCACCAAACCTTTCCAATGTCTCGTAGTCCAGCCAAGCTTCCGCAGACGATCCTCCATGTGCAGATTGTACCAATCCAATAGGTATATCAGCCAACTCATGTAATTTTTCCCCAAATATATAACCTACTACACTAAATTCTTTCACATTGTCTGGACTTGCAGAAGTCCATTTTCCATCAATCGTCAAAGTATCAGAAGCAGAAATAGCATATCCGTTATTAACTCTAAACAAGCGTATCCCCTTATGCTTACAGCGCAACAGTATTTTCTGGGCATCTTGCACCGGCTGATCCGGATTCCCATGAAAATTCATCTGCATATTACTTTGCCCACCAACAAACCAGACATCACCAATAAGAATATCAGAAAGCAAAATCGAATCTTGGGCAGAGCAGATAGATACGGTATAAGGCGTATAACCGGCTGACGGGGTTTTCACTTTTACTTCCCAACGTCCTTTCTCATTCACCTTACTTTCAAGCATTTTATTATCCCAACCGAAAAAAATATTCACTTTTTTGTTTGGTTCGCCCCACCCCCAAAATATAACATCTGCATTTTGCTGTAATACCATACCTGAAGCAAATATCGGAGACAGCCTTAACGAGTTCTGCGCACTCATAAAGAGTGCACAGAAATAGAAAAGCAAAGAAATCAGATAAAACTTCTTACTCATAACTGATCATTTATTAGTTTTAAAACCCAAGTATTTAAGTTTACCCCATGACTTATTGGGCATATTTCCTAACCACAAATTCAGAGTCCCTCCTTTTGCAAAGTCCACATGGTCGAGTTGTGCATAAATCCAGTCCGTACCATTCAACTCAGCTTTCTGGATATAACAATTATCGGCAGAATTATTATGTACATTAATTACAAACTCATCACCTGAATAATAATCCTTATTCAGCTTTATCGTAATCTTGTCAAATATAGGGGAAGTTATATCATAATAGGGAATATCGTACTCTGTCCCAGTAACACTAAACAACCCCAATGACATTAATGCACTTACAGCTCCCATCTGTCCTTCATCTTCATCATGCCCTCCATATCCTTTATCCGGAGTGATGCCACCATAAGCATGTTCCTTAACCTGACGTACCCAATATTGGGTCAACCATGGCTGTCCGCCATAAGTAAACAAATGCGCATTAGAGCACCCCGGTTGGTTAGCATAGCTTACATATCCTCCACTATAAGCATGTACAAAATCAGTCGGACGCGCTTGTTCAAATGCATAATTTAGTTTTTCGCAAAACGCGTCTCCACCTCCCATTAGTTCAACCAGTTTGGGTAAATCATGGGAAACCGACCACGTGGCCTGCCATGCGTTAGCTTCAACCCATCCTTGCCCGTTCAACGGATCGGTATGCAACCATTCTCCATTTTCCTTTTTGGGAAGAATCAATCCTATATTTTTATTAAATAACGGAGTCCAGGCACGAGAACGTTTCTCATATAATGCCGCATCAGATTTCTTTCCCATACGCAATGCCATACGGCTTAATCCCCAATCTTGGAAAGCCCATTCCAATGTTTTACCCGCATTGCCGGGACAATATCCTTTTTTAACATAAAATTTCAAGTCATCTGCGCTTTCATAACTCATCATTCCTCCCGGAGCATGGTTACGTTTAATTGCTTCATATGCATGAGAAGGCTTGGTTTTCTTCATCAGGTCTTTCATATATGTACTTACCAGCATGTTTGTAGCCGGACATCCTGTCATGATGAATGAATATCCCCCTGAACAGGCTCCACGAGGCAACAAGCCTCCATTGTCCGCATATTGTATCAAGCAAGCACTCAAATCATCCAGAACCTCCGGCCAAGCCAATCCCCATAATATATTCAAATTCCATTGTGTCAGCCACAGGCCATCAAAGCCGTACATATTGAACGTTGGCCTTCCGGTCTTATCCATTGGGACACGACGTATTTTCATCGGTGCTGCAGTACGTTTGTTTACATACGGACCTGCCGTATAATCAGGATAATAACCATTAACATCAGTAATTTTATGACGTCCCAAAAGGGCATGCCACAAATCTGTATAGAATTTTATGTGTTGTGCTTGATTTCCACCTTCTACCGCAATACGGCCAAACATTTCATTCCATATATCACGCGTATCTTTACGTATTTTTTCAAAATCCCAATGCGGTAATTCTGTATTCAAGTTCTCAATGGCATTATCCACTGTCGTATATGAAAGTGCTATTTTGAACAACACCTCACTTCCTTCCAATTCTCCAAAATCAAGGACCATACCTGCATTATTACCGGAAATAGCCTCTACATCCGGATTGATTCCTTTCTCACTCCATCCATCTATTTTCTTTATCGGAACACTACAATCAAGGACAAAACAAAGTTTAAGGCTGTCTGGCCCTCCCCAAAAACGTTCGGTCGTCATAAATTCACCTACAATACGCTTATCACTAATACGCAATAACGCCCCTTTATCCATAGAACAATTACCTAATACACTACCTATATCTACCAGTAGTTTGGCATTCTTGTCAGATGTATAATTCAAACGATAAAATGTCACCCTATCAGTTGCCGTATATTCCACCCACGTCTTATATCTGTCAAGAAACAGACGATGATACCCCGGCTGAATAATTTCACTTTCATGCTTGAATTCCGATTTCCATCCATCCATTCCTTGAGTCGGATTTACTCCACCGGATACCGGCATTATATTCGGTCCGGACACCATCCACTCATTAACTTGAGAGAAACCTAAGACCTCATTAAAGTTATAATTATATCCGCCGCCACCTTGGTTTTTGTTGCGGGTAAAAGCATGCGCTGCCACCATTCCAAAAGGGCGAGCTGCCGGAGTGCAATAGAACCAGCGCCCTCTTGTCGTTTCAATATAAGGATCTACCCATTCTACATATTCTGTATTCTCACCACGAGTACGGAATACTTCTATTTCGGATAAACCTATATTTTTTCCTGCGCCATCAGTTGCCTCAAAACGAACCCATTTTATTTTCTTAGATGGAAAACAAACTTCTTTAGGACTTCCATCATTAGGGATTGCCGTAACACTAACTTTTGATCCATCACTAAAGTGCAATGTTCCCCCGGCAAGATGCTCCAACTCCGATACTCTGTCATATAGTACTATCCGGTCAACATCTATTTCATTATCCCAGTCCAATTGAGCCCATGGTAAGTGCATAACTCCCCATGAGGTCACGCTTCCTTTGCATGCCCACTCTCCCTCATTAGCATACATAACTTTACCATCCACCAAATTACGCGCCTCGAATCCGATTCCCAATATATCCGAAACTGAGACTTTTGCCTGAGGAGCTACATTATCTTGACCAGCAAACATTGCCAAGGGCATTATGCTCCCTATCAATGAGGTCACTATCTTTCTTAAAGTTATTTTTGTCATACCTATTATCTCTTTTATTTTACAATTTTCTCAACCGGCACCCATATAAAACGAGGCTGATACAAAGAAGCCTTCTCAAACAATTTCGTCATGCTATATGTATTTACATTATAACACATTAAAACCTTACCGTCTTTTCTATATTGAGGATGTACCATTGCATTATAGGTCATCATACTGTCTACCTCAAAGCCACTCTCCTCCACCTTATAAAGCAGTTTTTCATTACTAAATGGTCCTTCCGGCTTGTCTGCAATAAAGGAATAGATATCTTTCACATTCCCCGAACGGTCTTGTGATACCAGTGCTATCTTTTCTTCCAGTTCTACAACATTAAACTGCTCGGAAACACTTTTCGTAATCCCTGCTATTCTTTGTGATTTTCGGGCATCAGTCTGCCATTCGGCTCCGTCCCAATAAGAAAAGTCCACCAATTTATCATTTATCAGCTTTGCTTTTGATACGTGTACTTCTGCCATCCCCATAGCATCAGCCCTTGTTCCATATACATATATTTCTCCTTTATATGGAAGTACTGCATGCCCGTAATGTACATTGTTTTCATTGGCAGCCTTGAAGTTTTCCTTATCAATAATCTTCATCGTTTCCACATCCAAACGGAAATAATCACAGCACAGATATTCGAAGCCGAAAGACCCTTCTCCGACTTTATGGAACTTAGACATAAATAAATGAAGAATTCCGTTTTCTACAAATCCATGACCGGGCCAGTACCAAACCGGACTCTTCCCATCTTGATCTGCCTCAATGAATGCCAACGGATTTTCTTTTGTTCCACTATATAAAGTTTTCAGTTGTCCATTCTTGTCAATAATTGTAAATGTATTGCCTATTACAAATTTTGTGTCTTTTGCCCGCTTGTCGTTTATAACATCACCAAAGAAAGAATCCCCCCACATAAACAAACTACGCCCGTCTTTCAAGTCGATTGATATACTTCCGTCCCCTCCGGTGATTCCCCCACCTAATCCGGGCATTAACCTCTCACAAAAAGCAGAATCAAACTCAACGACCGGATCCACAACTTTCTGTTCGGAATTTCCCCGGCAAGCCGCTAATGAAAACAGCAAAGAAAAAATCATTATCTTTTTCATGGTACTTCTTTTGGACAAGTCGGAGATTGAAAATAATCTCCGACTTATAATTCTAATTAACACTATTGATTATATCCCTCATTTTGAGTTATTTGCCCTTGTGACAAATCTCTCTCACGCTGCGGAATAGGGAACTTTACATGATAAAGTTGCGGGGTTGCATCCGGTTTGGCAGCTTTGATGATATCCACAAACTCCTGTGGTGTACACATTCTTGTCAAGTCGAACCAACGATGTCCTTCCATTACAAACTCATGACGATATTCTTCAAGCACTACTTTTTTGAACCCCTCGTAATCTGTCGGTAAATTGTCGGAAGCCAATCCGGCCCTGTCTCTCACTTTCTTTATAGCTTTCACTGCATCCGGCGTTGGCCCTTGATTAATCGCATTCAGTGCCTCAGCCTTAATCAGATACATCTCTGCCGTACGGATAGCTGGGAAAATTGCATCTGTACTATTTCCTTTAGGCTCAGCCTCTTGATCCCAGTACTTAAATACATAAGGTTCTGCAAACTGTTTAACGGTTCCATCTTGATAAGTAACACTACGTTTTAAGACTACAGGCAAACGTGCATCATTAGCATTAAAGCTGCTATATAAATTTTCCGTTGCACTTTCCCAACCTTGTGCATTATCCACTCCATCCATATTAGGAAGCAATCGAACCAAGAATTGAGCTCCAGCCCAACCATCACTCAATGAAGCGCTAAAGTTTGCTCCCCATATAATTTCACTATTAAAACGATTACTAATCTTGAACAGATCTGCATAATTTTCCAACATTGGGAATTTTGGTATTACAGCATCTGCTTTTTTAACGGCAAGTTCATAATACTCAGTATCATTGTGCTCAGCTGCATAAGTCAAATAGACTCGTGCCAATAATGCCGACGCAGACTCCGGATAAGGTCTTCCACCGCCATATCTTGGTGAATACTTCAAATCAGTTTCAGCTGTTATCAAATCCTCAAAGATCAATTTATAAATCTCGTCTTTGGATACCCGGACCATCGATCCTTCGTCTGCACTCTCCAAGTTATGTTCTCGTAGAGGAACATCACCGAACATACGAATCAAATCGAAATACATCATTCCTCTAAAGAATTTAGCCTCTGCTATCAAATGTTTCTTCAAAATATCGTCCATATCAATAGCCGGAACTTTATCTATCACCACATTACAACATTTAATGGTCTGATAGAAATCCCGCCAAAGCAACTCAACCGGTTCATTGTATTGGTCTATCTGCATGTTGTCAACAGACGTGTATTGAATACTTGCCTGCTGGCTGTTTGCATTATCAGAAAACAAATCCTGAAGAACCCAATAATCATTATAAAAGACTCCACCATAGTTTTTGTCCCACAAACCACCTGGAGAATACCCCATAATCAAATAATTATAAATCGCATTGGTAGCAGAAATAGCATGCTGTTCTGTCCGATAATAACTTTCAGTCGTAATTTGTCCTTTGGGAACTTCATCCAAAAATCCTGAGCATGAACAGAATGTAAAAGTTCCACAAAATAAAGCTGCTAATATATATTTTTTCATAATAAAATTTCAGTTAAAAGTTCATTCTTAAACCAAATTCATAAGATTTAGACATCGGATAAGAACCATAGTCTGCACCCATTGAAAGATTATTGTTCGCAAAACGGCTCACCTCAGGATCATATCCTGAATAGTCAGTGAATGTATGTATATTTTTTAGTCCCGCAAAAATAGTCAATCCCTCACAATAGAACTTCTTTATGATATTTGCCGGGAAAGTATAGCTCAACGTAATATCCTTTATTCTTAGATAGGAACCATCCTCTACATAATGATCTGACAAAATATTCCCCGCAGTTTTGGTTGTTGCACGAGGATATAAGTTTGTCGGATTATCAGGGGTCCAACGATTCAAAGCTGCAGTAGAGTTATTCTTGTATCCATCGAAGCTCTCCAAAGAAAACTTATTGAAGTTGACAATCTCATTCCCCACAGCTCCTTGCAAATAGACAGTCAATCCTAATGAAGAGTTATTTCTCAATTTAAAATTGAATGTATTGTTAAAGCCAAAAGTAAAGTCCGGATTGGCATTTCCCAGAATGAACAAATCGTCCTCATTAATAACATTGTCATCATTTTTATTTACATACTTACGATCACCATGACGTAATGTTTTTCCTGCAAAAAATGGGATTCCGGATAAATCCTCGCCTAATTGAACAATGCCATCGGTTTTATAACCGTAAATAGTTCCAATAGGTTGGCCTTCGGTTATTTCAGTCCAATAAGTGATACCCAAAATGGAATTACCTCTAAGATTTTCCTGACTTCCCGCTAAATTGGTGATTTCATTTTTATTGTATCCAAGTGTAAAATCCATATTCCAACTGAACTTACCAGCAAACGGAACTGCACCCAATGTCACTTCAAAACCTTGATTCATTAAATTACCTACATTGCTCACTACAGAATCATAACCGGTATTAAAAGCAACCGGCATGGTCAGCAACAAATCGCGAGTTTTTTTATAATAGTAGTCCGCAGTCAATGTCAGTCGGTTTTTAAACAACCCCAAATCAATACCCACATTAACTTGAGAAGTCGTTTCCCATTTCAAATCTTGATTGCTTAATGTAAAAGGAGTAAGCCCCTTTACTATTTCAGTATTGCCAAAATAAGCCTCTGCATTATACATCAAACCTTGCGAGCTATAAGGGGGAATACCTTCATTACCCACAATACCATAACTTGCTCTTAATTTTAAATTAGAAACAGCTTTCATTTCTTTCATGAAGTTCTCCTCTGAAACTCTCCATGCGCCAGCAACGGAGGGGAAAAAGCCATACTTATTGCCTTTACCAAATTTGGAAGAACCGTCAACACGTCCGGTCAAAGTTAACAAGTAACATCCTTTATAACCATAGTTGATACGGGCCAAGTAAGAAAGCATTTGCCATTCTGCAATTCCTGAATTTGCCGCTTGGCGCAATGCACCTGATTGGATAGAATTGAACCCTAAAAACCCATCTTCAAAATCAGCTGTTGAAACAGATGAGTTTTCGGAAACGAATGCTTGGGCCGTCATACCACCCAATACGCCTAGTGTGTGATCACCAAAAGTCTGATTATAGTTAACCGTATTTTCCCACACCCAATTGTAGCCATCACGATTTCCTATATTCGCATAGCCACCATTCGATTCTGCGCGCTTCAGTTCTCCGGCTCCAAAAGATTGGTCCTTGATATAGAAATAATCTACACCGATACTAGTCTTGAATGTTAGATCCTTAATCGGCATATATTCCAAGAATGCGTTTGCCAATGTGCGGAAAGATGTATTTCTATTCTTTGCCTCTAAAGCATCTTGGACCGGATTACCTACATTGGGAGATTTCATGTTATTTTCATACGTATAATTTCCCTCAGAATCTCTTACAGGAAGTCCCGGATTCATTTCAAGCGCCCAAGAGGTTACGCTAGAAGCAAAGCCTCCTTCTGCATTAGTAACTACACCGTTCGAACGACTATAACTCAAGTTGGTTGATATACCGGCTTTTAACCATTTATTGATTTGTTGGTTCAAATTCACACGGAAACTTCCCTTACCGAAATCCGATCCTATGATAATACCATCTTGCAACAACAAATTACCAGAAATGAAATAAGTCGTTTTATCATTACCGCCCGAAACTGAAATATCATAATTCTGCATCGGAGCTGTACGGAATATTTCATCTTGCCAATCTGTATTGATTTTCGACAGATTATTCAAACCGGCAAAAACAGGATTACGTTCTACTCCATCGTTATCGGCTACCTCATTTGCTAATTCCGCCAGTTGAACAGAGTTCAACATATCCATCTTCTTTGTCACTTGTTGCAAAGTAAACTTTGCACCAATAGAAACTTTCGGCTTACCGCTCTTGCCCTGCTTCGTAGTTACCAATACAACACCATTTGCTCCGCGTGCACCATAAATGGATGTGGCAGAAGCATCTTTCAAAATTTCAATTGACTCAATATCATTAGGATTAATATTAGTCAACGGATTCAATGCAGGATTCTGTAAAGCACCCGTACTGAATGAAGAAGCATCGCTAATCACAGGAATACCATCAATAACATAAAGCGGTTCATTGTTTCCATTGATAGAGCTAGTACCACGAATACGAATTGACGTCCCCGCACCCGGTTGACCAGACGTATTCAATACTACCACTCCAGCCGCACGTCCTTGCAACCCCTGGTCTAAAGAAGTTACCGATGTGGCTGCCAACTCGTCAGATTTAACCGTAGCAACCGCTGAAGTCAAATCACTTTTTTTCTGCACACCATATCCAACCACTACAACTTCTTCCAAGAGTTCAGCATCATCACGCAATACAATCTTAAAATCCGTTTTTGACGTATTCATTTTTATTTCCTGCGTTTCATAGCCTACAAAAGAGATTTCAATTACTGCCTTATCGGATACCGACAAAGTAAATTTACCATCCAGATCGGAAATAGTACCATTAGACGTCCCTTTCACAATGACAGAAGCTCCAATTATTGGCTCACCGCTTTCGTCACAAATCGTACCTTTTATGTCTTTCATACCAGTCTGAGCCAAAACGATTCCACTCAACAGCATGAAAGAACAAACAACTATTGCTTTAATAAAATTCATGTTTTTCATATTTTTTTATTTATAAGATCCCGGATTACAAGTATCTATGATATAATTATCAGGATTTTCTCCTCGATAAGGAGTAAAATCATCAGTCTTGGATACAGGCTCATAGGTTTCCATCACAACTTCATCCGTTGAAAAATCCGGTCCCAGCCCTGCGAGGTTCTGATGGCTTTCCAAAATCATTTTCCTGTCAGCCAACTGTACTACTTTATATTTTGTTATCATCGGAGAAGCAGTATTAAAAACACTATACTTTACCATGTACAGATATTCCACTTTTGCTCCAACCTGGTCTACATCCCATGAACAACATGCATTCAGTTTCTCCAATCCTATTGCTGAGAATACAGTTCCCCAATCCCATTCTAAAGTCAAGTCCGGATTAAAGCGATAAACATCATCTTTCAGATCCGGAGTAGCCCAATCCTCTCCTTGTATAATCTGCTGAACCAATTTCCAGTCATATTTCAGCAATAAAGGAACTTCCGCCAAATCTACTGTAAGTACCAAATCCGAGGCATCTACCAATAAATTGTTAGCATTCATTCCATAGAAAGAATAAACTACTACACCAGTTTCATCCCCTGCAACGACTTCTTCTCGGAAAGTATAAGGGAATTCAATGTCTTTTACATTCAACTCTTTTTTATAGTCTACCACCTCTTTCCCCGAAATAGATTTCTTTACAACTATTTTAGAAAAACTTTCCGGATCAGATAATGATATTTGTACAGAAGCCATATCACCAATTTTCACCTTTCCTTCATAAGAACTCAATGTGAGAGCAGTTCCACTTCCACTTTCGTCATTACAAGCAATAATGACAGACAGCATTATTCCTAAAACAAACGGAATAAACAAATTTTTCTTTAGTGTTTTCATAATTACATTATATAGTTAATTATCTATTGATTGCAATGCATATGCATAAGCCCCACGCATAATAGAGCAGCTTGTTCCTTCCCGACTACATAATACGGCAATTCGTTTCGAATAATTATAAGGAACCTTAATTTCCGTACCGGGAATGTATACCTCCCTATCGCAAGGAGCAAGAAAATCCTTTCTCTCAACCTCATCTTCCCAATTATAAACATCCATTTGTACACAAGGGAAAATTTCTCCAGAGAACATGGAAACAGAGGAACGCAGTTCTGCTATCAATGCCGGGAGAATATAGCGCGAAGCTCCTGCCAATCCTCCTCCAATCACAACTAGACCATCTACAATATTCAGTGCCGAGGCTATAGCACTACCCGCCATTTCTCCCATTTCACCAAAGCTTGCCACCGCTGCCTGCCGGTCTCCTTCCTTTATTCCCTCAGCAATATCAAATATATCTTTGGGAGTCAGACTCTTATCTTTTACGCCAGATAACTCAGCATAGACACGCTTCACTGCACGAATACTGACACTTTCTTCAGCTATCATATTAGGATATTTCTTATTACGCATCAGCCATGTATCCCCACCACAACCATTGTCACCGTTAAGTAAACAATTGTTGATAACCACTCCTGCCCCAAAACCGGTACCTAAGGTTATTCCTAGCAAATTCTTATATTCACGCGTATTTCCTGAAATAGAAAGCTGCTGATTTACCATAGGGAGTGCACCCGATAAGGCTTCTCCATAGGCAAACAAGTTACCATCATTTTCTATAAATACCGGAATCCCATAGTGATGTTGTAGGAAAGGGCCTAATGCAACTCCATTCCGAAAAGAAGGAAAATTAGGAAGATTTCCTCCTATTACTCCATTCCTATAATCTGCAGGACCAGGAAAAGCAAAACTGATAGCAACTGGTAAAGTTTCCAATTTCTTCATTACAGTATCGAAACCTGCCAGTAAGTTAGCAAGGCACTTGTCCAAGTTATCCGAAACAGATGGAAAACTAATCGGAGCTATAATCTGGCTATTCCCCTGAATGGCAGAAAAAACGAAATTTGTTCCTCCTGCATCCAACGTTAATACCACACGTTTATCATATTCATACATAATATTAGATTTCTTTGAAATAAACTTTGAAATTACTTAGAAACGCACGTATGCTTTTATTGTTACACACTCTTTGCCCTCTGCTTTACCATATGGGCGAATCGTATATTCCTTTGCACAAGCCGGAATAATAAAAGTTTCCGCATAGTGAACAACAAATGGTTCAAAAGCTCCGGACGGACTTTCAATGACAGCTTCTTCCCCTTCAAGCAAGTTAAACACGTTCACACTATTATTGGTACTATGAAGAACCGGTTCGGTGAAACGATGCCTACGTGTTTCAATGAACTCATTTTCATGCAATCCAGTACGTTCTTCTATCCAGCCCTCGCCTTCTGCTATCCGAGTCACATGATTACGCAAACGTTCATATACATAGTCTGTATCTCTATTCCAATTGATAACATGCTTACCACGTTCCACATTTATAGGGCGCGGCTTTCCATCTAATCCTAAGCGTTGCCAATCCCAGAGTTTGAATGTAAACAAGTTTGGAGTCGAACTAATTTCAAGCACCATGCTATTTGAACCAGAACAATGAATCGTTCCGCCAGGAATCAGAAAATGATCGTGTTTGCGAGCGGGAATTTTATTTACATACTTCTCTGCATCAAAAACAATTTCTCCACGTTGAGCCTTTTCCAAATCGTCAATCATAGCCTTACCATCTACTCCATTCTTTACACCCAAGTAAACAACAGCATCTTCTCCCGCATCAAGTAAATAATAACTCTCGTCCTGTGTATAACACATGCCAAAATTGTCACGAATAAACTGAGTTGTAGGATGAACCTGCAAACTCAGATTTCCCCCTCCCATTGTATCAAGAAAATCAAAACGGATTGGGAAATCTTTTCCAAAACGTGCCTCTACCGGTTCACCTAAAACTTCCTTACTCTTCAATAAAACCAAATCCACAGAGGGTAATTCAAACCGTACTCCATTTACCTCAAAATATAAGCTATTCTCTTCAGGAACACAGTCAAAACACCAACCAAAATTCTGCTTACTACGATCCAAATCACAAACATCTTTCATCCACTGTCCACCCCATGGAGCCGGATCGAAAAACGGAACTACACGAAAAGGTCCGGAAGCCGTTTTCTCTATACCACAAAAGAATGTTTCACGATCAATCATTTTAGGATGTCCGGCAATATGCGTATCCAACCAAAAATCAACTTTCGTAAACAGCGTATCTTTATAATGATCACAAATACGCCAATCGTTAAAATATCCGCGCTTATACTGCAAAGAGACAGGTTCTTCCCGGTTATCAATACCCAAAGCCTTCACTTCATGACGACGGAAACGCTGCTGTATTTCCCAACGGGCCATATCCGCATATACCAACGTTGCTTCAGGTGCAACCAAAGCAGCACCCGTACCTATTATAATGACAGGAATATCCAACTCTGCAATTTTTTTCCTTGCAGCGTCCAATTTCTCCATATCAAAATAATCAGTCAAGCACAAATTTGTTACATAACCAAACAATACATCGGTTGTCATAAAGCGCTCCGTCATTTGTATCAACATACTCTCCGACTTATACAAATCACGTACCAATATTATTTGCGCGGAGATTTTTGTCAGTTCCCCCACCAATTCATCCTCATAAACTCCTGTATAACAATCAACAGCAAGAATACGATTTTCTTTTATCTTACCCTCTAAAACACTACGGATATCACTCCATCCCTGCATAATATTACCATTAATCATCGTAACAGGGAATTTGTCATAATTTGATTTTCTCATGAATTACAATACTTTGTTTGAACATATATTATTTTGCGCAAATATATAGAATATATTATTATCACAAAAGATTTGCGCATTTTTTTTTTTATTCTTATCATTGCAAAAGGAAATAAAGGTAAATAACTATGCAGATAGATCACAATAGCAGCAAACCCCTCCATGCACAAGCAGAGGAGATCCTTCGCAATCTAATTGATTCTGAAGAATATAAAACAGGCAAATACCTGCCTAATGAAGTAGAACTTTCACAAAAGCTGAATATTTCTCGAAATACGCTAAGACAAGCTATCAACAAACTTGTATTCGAAGGTTTGTTGGTACGTAAAAAAGGAGTAGGTACAAAAGTTGCACAAAAAGGGATCTTGGGAGGAGTAAAAAATTGGTTGAGTTTTTCTCAAGAAATGAAGATGCTAGGTATAGAGATACGCAATTTCGAGCTACACATTAGCCGGAAAAAACCAACAGAAGATATTTGTAACTTTTTTGAGATAACTCCCAATACTTCCCCTAAGTGTATCGTACTGGAAAGAGTACGAGGAAAGAAAGAGTATCCATTTGTTTACTTCATCTCCTACTTTAACCCAAGTACCCCCTTAACCGGTGAAGAAGATTTCACACGTCCTTTATATGAGTTATTAGAAAAAGACTACAACATTATTGTAAAGACAAGTAAAGAAAAGATTTCTGCCAGACTTGCAGGAGAGGCCATTGCAGAAAAACTAGATATCAAACCAACTGCTCCCATCCTGATTCGGGAACGTTTTGTTTACGATATTAACCAAATACCTATTGAATATAATATAGGCTATTACAGAGCAGACAGTTTTACTTATACAATAGAAGCTGAAAGATAAACAGAAGGAAAGCCCTAAAAGACTTTTTTGCAGTGTTGCGAATCCTCCCAAAGATTATTAGGCATATAACTAAAAAAGGAAGTTAACTTCATGCCAAGCATGATATTAACTTCCTTTCTTTATGATGTTAACTTATTGGTTAGTATTCAGTTAACTCATTACAAACTATCAAGTTAACTGAATATCCTGCAATTTGTTTTTTCACCTTATTTCTTAACCGGAGATGAATATCTGGCATTCAGACCTTCCAAGATTTCGCGAGTTATATTATAAATACTGTCAGCATACAACAGATTATCAAAACCAGTATTACTGATAATCATGCTATAACCTCTCGTTTTATTATACTCTTTCAGGAAAGCATTGATAGAGTCACGCAACTGCAGACTGTTTTTTTCGTTTTCGCTCATCAGTTCTGACTGCAATTTATTACCCAAGTTCTGCAAGTCCTGCTCCAATTTAGCAATACGGTTGTATTCTTGTTGGGCACGTTCCTGTGTGAGGTAAGCATTGTTCTGAACTTTTGTCTGGAACTCTTGTTTCTGACGGTCAAGATCTTTGGCTTTCTGGTTCAAAGTCAAACGTACATTCTCGCTCTTCTTCACCATTGCTTCATTCAAATCGACGCAATAGTTATATTTAGCCAAAAGCGTATCTATTTCTACATAAGCGATTTTCATTCCGGACAATCCGGCTGCTTGTGTTGAAGCATTTGCTGCTTGATTATCTGCTTTACCAGCGCATTGAGAAAATAAAACGATTAGTGCAAGAGCTGCCAAACCGTTTACGAGGTAGTTTAATCTCTTCATAATTTGTAAAAATATTGTTTTTAGTTTATTTAGTTCATACTATCGTTTAAGGTTTTCTCCAGTTCATCAATAGAGAAACGGCTTTTCTTCTGTGCCTCTCTGTCTTGCGACTGTACGCACCCGATTCCTCTATCCCGCATCGCTTTATTGCCGCTAACGTGTCCGTTAGGAAACTTGCCGCCTTTCACAAAAAAGACCTTTACTCCCAATAAAACAATGCAAATAGCAACTATTAACAAAGTTATCAATAATGTACCGAGCATTTCCATTAATTTTGTTGCACAAAACAGAATACCATTCGGTAAAAAGCATTTGAAATTTGTTTTTACTTTCGGCTTACACTGTTTTGTGGGTGCAAATATAGGGCTTTGGTTGGACTAAGCATCCTTTTTTACTCTAAAAAAAGAGAAAGGGAAATAAAATAGGCAACCAATTTAACCAACTTTAGCAATACGAGGTTAATTTGTACAAGAATTGAAATTTAAAAACAGAAGATTAGAATACACATCAAGGGTATCCTAACCTGCTATAAACTATAAGATATGGAAAAAAAAGACTTGAAACCGGCCGGCGTATTCCACTATTTTGAGGAAATATGCCAAGTTCCGCGTCCTTCCAAAAAGGAAGAAAAGATTATCGCTTTTCTAAAAGCATTCGGAGAGAAACATAAGTTGGAAACAAAGGTAGATGAAGCCGGAAACGTACTGATTAAGAAACCGGCTACACCGGGTATGGAGAACCGAAAGACTGTCGTACTGCAATCTCATGTGGACATGGTATGCGAAAAAAACAACGATGTTGAACATGACTTCCTCACCGACCCTATTGAAACAGAAATAGACGGCGAATGGCTGAAAGCCAAAGGGACCACGCTGGGAGCCGATAACGGTATCGGTGTAGCAACCGAACTGGCTATTCTTGCCGACGACAGCATTGAACATGGCCCCATCGAATGTCTGTTCACTGTCGATGAGGAAACCGGACTGACCGGTGCTTTTGCCTTGCAAGAAGGTTTTATGAGTGGCGATATTCTCCTGAACCTCGATTCCGAAGACGAAGGAGAGCTTTTCATCGGCTGTGCCGGTGGCATAGACTCTGTGGCCGAGTTTACTTATCGGGAAGTGGATGTACCTTCCGGATATTTTTTCTGCAAGGTACAGGTTAAAGGACTTAAAGGCGGACATTCCGGTGGTGATATTCATTTGGGACGCGGCAATGCCAACAAGTTATTGAACCGCTTCCTGAACCGGACTTTCAAAAAATACGATGCATATCTCTGCGAGATAGACGGAGGTAACCTACGTAACGCCATTGCACGCGAGGCACATGCCGTTATAGCCATCCCCGAAGCCGACAAACACGCGCTGCGCACTGACCTAAACATATTTACTGCGGAAGCAGAAGCAGAGTATGCAGTAGCCGATCCTGATTTACAGTTCACACTTGAATCAGAATCCCCCCGTACAAAAGCCATTGACAAAGACACTGCCAATCATCTGCTGCAAGCTCTTTATGCCGTTCCTCATGGAGTATATGCTATGAGCCAGGATATTCCGGGCCTGGTAGAAACATCCACCAACTTGGCATCCGTAAAGATGAAACCGGGTAATATTATCCGTATTGAGACAAGCCAACGCAGTTCTACCGAATCTTCCAAACAAGACATCGCCACTATGGTACGTACCGTATTCGAAATGGCAGGAGCCAACGTTTCTTTCGGCGACGGCTATCCGGGCTGGAAGCCCAATCCTCACTCGGAAATTCTGGAAGTGGCAGCGGCGTCATACAAACGCCTGTTCGGTGTAGATGCCCAAATCAAGGCTATCCACGCCGGATTGGAATGTGGATTATTCCTCGACAAATATCCCTCTTTGGATATGATTTCCTTTGGTCCGACTTTACAAGGAGTACACTCTCCCGATGAACGGATGCTTATCCCCACCGTACAGAAATTCTGGGATCATCTGCTGGATATATTGAAGCATATCCCTGCCAAACATTAATGGACATACCAACAACGGAATATAAAGAAAAGATGCGGAGTGACAGAAGAAGTGCTCCGCTTCTTTTTATTCCTGCAGCCGCTTTGGTCTTTCTCGCTTTCTTGTCATCTGCTCCGCTATACGGACAAATAAAGAAAGACACACTCACTTTTCGCATCATGGGCTACAACGTAGAGAATTTGTTTGATTGCCGCCATGATACTCTGAAAAACGATTACGAGTTCCTACCGGATGCCGTCCGTCACTGGAATTATTTTAAATACAAGAAAAAATTAGATGCCATTGCACGTGTCATCATTGCCGTAGGTAAATGGACACCACCTGCATTAGTGGCGCTCTGCGAAGTAGAGAATGACAGTGTACTGCATGACCTCACACGTTACTCCATCCTGCGGGAGGCCGGCTACCGTTATGTCATTACCCATTCCCCCGATGAACGGGGCATTGATGTGGCATTACTTTATCAAAGAGGAACATTCAAACTACTTTCCAGCCAAAGCCTTCCGGTAACCGGACTTCACAAAAGCAGCCGTCCTACACGCGACATACTTCATGTAAGCGGCTTACTTTTGAACCGCGACACTTTAGATGTATTCGTCGCCCATTTCCCATCCCGTTCCGGCGGAGCAAAAGCATCCGAACCTTATCGCCTACTGGCAGCGCAAAGATTGAAAAATGCAACAGACAGCCTGTTTCATGTCCGCACCCATCCTCAAATTATCATCATGGGCGATTTCAACGACTATCCCGGCAACAAGTCTGTGCAAAAGATACTAAAAGCCGGAATGCCACCCGCAGAAACAGACTCACTGAAATCTCAAATGCTTTATCACCTTTTGGCAAGGAAAAGCGCTGCAAACAAGCATTTCGGAAGCTACAAATATCAGGGAGAATGGGGGTTGCTCGACCATATCATCCTTTCGGGCAATCTGCTAACGGCAACTTCCCCTCTATATACCGCAGAAGACAAAGCCGATGTTTTCCATGCTCCCTTTCTTCTGACCGAAGACAAGAAATACGGAGACAATCAACCTTTCCGTACCTACTATGGCATGAAATACCAGGCGGGATACAGCGACCACCTTCCCGTATGGGCAGAATTCAGGTTACTATATTAGTCGGAATACTGATACAGCTTCAAATCGAACTTGCCGACCATGACCAACAAATGATCGAATATGTCGGACTGAATACGTTCATATTCTTTCCACACCTTATTACGCGAAAAGAAATAGACCTGAACAGGGACTCCATAAGTTGTAGGTTCTTTCTGGCTGATAATTAAATCCAAATCCTGATTCACCACCGGAAGGCTGCGCAGATAGCGTTCAATATAGATACGATAAAGCTGGGCATTGGTGGGCACTTCTCCTTCTGCCGGCTGATAATCCGCCATCAGAGGAACATCCTTACGAATGACATCCAGCATGTCGGGAGTGCAGAACTTAAGGGTAGTCATATCCAGATAAATGTTCTTATTCACACGACGCCCGCCGCTCTCCTGCATTCCGCGCCAGTTCTGAAAAGAATTGTTCACTAATGTATAAGGAGGTACGGTGGAGATTGTATTATCCCAATTACGTATCTTCACCGTATTCAGCGTGATCTCCTCCACTGTTCCATTGGCGGTATCGTTGGGCAGGGCTATCCAGTCGCCAATACGCAGCATGTCATTGGCAGAGAGTTGCACGCCCGCCACAAATCCAAGAATACTGTCTTTGAACACCAACATCAGCACAGCCGCCGATGCCCCCAAACCTGCAAATAATGTCATCGGAGACTTATCCAAGAGTACGGCAATTATAATAATCCCGCCGATAAAAAACAACAGCACCTGAAGAACCTGCACAAAGCCTTTCATAGGACGGCTCTTCTGCTTGTCCTTTGCATTATACACATCCAGCATCACCAGCAGCAAGCCGTTGATGGTAAACAGAATTGCAGCAATGATATATACCGCACATATTTTCTGTGAGAAGTCCAAGATTTCCTTTCCCCGTACAAATGCCAAGGGCAATAAAAAATAGACCAATATGCCTGGCAAGACATGAATAAGATGATGCACCACCTTACGTTTCATCAGGAGTGTATTCCACTGATGGGGCGCACGTTTCGTATAACGCCTCATTCCTCCCACAAATATAGCCTGACACAGGTAATCCAGCCCTATTGACACACCTATCATCAATACGGCTATAATAGTTTCGTCAAACATATTCGCAAGTTTCGGGTCTATTCCCCAATCAATGAGGATTTCGTTCATCCAGCTTCCTAAGCTCATCATAAGTATCTGTTTTATTAGTTTATCAATACAGATAACAAATGAGGAAGAAAGATGTTTATCAATCCTCGTTTACGGAAAAAGGCGACAAGAAAGACGCTACAACAAGGTGCGTATCAGCGCATAGGCCAGTATACCGAGCACCGTAGCTCCCCCAACCCAAATGGGAACATAAATATGCTTATAATCTTCTTTCCGCTCATACTTGCACAACCGGCTGAAAAGCCAATAGCAGAGAGACGCCCCAGCAAAGCCCACCAAAGCACCTGCCAGCAAGTCTCCCGGATAGTGTACTCCCAAATAAGAACGGGAATAACACGTCAGCAGAGCCCATATCATAATGAACCAGTTCAAGGCCCGGTTGCGGAACAGATAAAACAAGAAGAAAGCCAGTCCGAATGTATTGGCGGCATGGCAGGAAGGGAAGCCATATCGCCCACCCCTATAACCGTTCACGATATGCACAAATTCCGAAACAGGATTCTCCAGATTGGCCGGACGAAGGCGGCACACCAACGGCCGGATAACAGTCGCCCCTATCTGATCGGCAAAAGTAATGGTCAGCGCAATAGCTACGGCACAGCCTATGGCAACTTTCCAATGCAAATTACGTACTATCACATAGAGAATTGCTGCGTACAGCGGCACCCAGATCCATTTTCCACTAAAGGCATACATGAAAAAGTCCGCCCACTCCGCACGTGCTCCGTTGATTGCGAGCAACAGGGCGGTATCCATTTCCACCAACCCCGATAAAACATCTGCTAATATCATCCTATCTTTTGGCTATATCGTCATACAATTTCTGCAAATAAGCTTGTCCCCGCAGCAGGTTTTGTCCTTTCTCCGGTCCTTCATCCACAGCAATACCATTCGCTTCATTATTAAATATCAATTGATTGTCAGGCGTCACAAAACCGAAAGCGTCAGGCACAGTGAAAAAAGCGAAATGGGGAGAATCAGGATTGAGCATATCTTTACTGAACGTAAACTCACCATGCGGCAATGACAGTTGCGCCAATAAGGTAGCGGCAATATCCTGCTGTGAACCGTAAACATCCACACGTCCCGGCTCGCGTACTGCCCCGCCCACCATTAACAGAGGAATCTGGTAACGGGCTATTTCAAGATTGCCGATATGTTCGGGATAAGATCCCAAATGATCGGGTACAAACACAATCACTGTATTTTTCCACTGCGGAAGTTCTCGGAATTGCTTTACAAAATCACCGACACAACTGTCCGTATATGCAAAAGCGTTCAGGCGCTTGTTCTCCAAACGGCTGTAAGGAACCTCAAACGGCTCATGGCTGCTGGAAGTCTGCAACACGCGAAAATGCGGTGCATGCTTCTCTGCCTGAGTGCTATCCGTTGCTTCCATCCGCAAATCATCCAGTAAGCGGCGGAACACAAGGTGATCGTGCACTCCCCACTTGCTCAAACGTTCCGACACCGGAAAGTCCTGGTCGGCAACAATATCCTCAAAGCCGGACGACATCAGGTAAGAGCGCATATTAGTGAAGTCTGCGTCGCCGCCATAGTAGTATTTCGTCTCGTAACCGGCTTTCTTCAAGCTACCGGCAATGGCAGGCATAGACTGCGTCTTACGCGGATACTTCATGATACTGGTGGTGGGTTGTGCCGGGTAGCCACTCAAGATAGCGACCAGTCCGCGATCGGTGCGGAAGCTGTTTGCATAGAAATTGGTGAAAAGCACTCCTTCCTGCGCCAGACTATCCAACTGCACAGCTACATCCGGCTCTCCTCCCAATGCAGTCATCAATCGAGATGAAAAGCTTTCCAATATTACCAAAAGCACATCGGGGCGCTGTGTCGTAAACAATGAGTGCAGGGAGTCCGGGGTTTGCCGTAAAGAGTCGGCCGATGCAGAATCTTTTCTTAAAACGGCAGGATCCACTAAACCGGAGAAAATGCGATCTGCGGCAGCAGCTTCCATAAAGCGATACTGCTTTCCGAAATCCTTTTGTTTGGAAAGAGACTCCATCAGACTGAAAGCCGGATTTATGGCAGCATGGTTCAGACGCTGGTTCGTGCTGAAATACACCTTCCCCGTATTCATGGTAGATACCGTAAACCCGCCACGAATCGGAATGAACAGCAACCCGGTCAGCAGTAACAGGACACCCGATACTCTCAAACGCCGGTAAGGTACCTTCATCCGTCCGAAAACGGCTTTCCGCAACAGCAACCGATGGAATATTCCATATAAAACCGCCGCATAGACGCCCATTGCAAGAATCCCTCCGACCACCATCCAGACGCTGACACTCGCCACCGCATCTTTGGGAGAGGAAAAGAAGTAGAACAAAGGGGTAGCATCCAGCCGGAAGCCCCAATATTCATACAATCCCAAATCGACGGTGAATATGACAGAGAGTAAGACAGAAACAAAAATAAAATAGCCGCACCATATACGGCGAAGAAGATTGGACAGCCCCCATGCAGAACCTATAAAAAGTAATCCGGGAACAGCCGTCAGATATCCTGCAAGGGATAAGTCCAGCGGCAACCCATGCCAAATCACACGAAACCATTCCGTCCACGAGGCGCCCTCGTACAAGGTTTGGTAGAAGAACATAAACAACGGCTTCTGCAACATAAATATGCAGACAAACAAAAAATATGTCTTGAGGAATCCTATCAGTCTTTCTTTCATCGAAGTCTTGTCTTAATACAGATTATATTCGGCAAAAATAAACTATTTTATTCTATTTCTCGCCAATATTGGTTAAGAAATGCGTGAAAGATAAGCAGATATGACTTTTTTACCGGTTGCGTTTCAGGTACAGGCGGTCGCTGATCGTAGCGGGAAGTTCATTCTCATAATGGGTTACCATAATCATTGTTTTATCCCGGCGGGCGCAGAAAGCCTCTATGATCTTCTTTACTCGGCGGCGATTGTAGGTATCCAGTCCATGCAACGGTTCGTCAAGAATCAGCAGTTCGGGATCTTTCACGAAAGCGCGTGCCAACAACGCAAGACGCTGTTCGCCGCTGGAGAGTTGCAGGAAAGGTTTATCCTTCAATCCGGCTACGCCAAAAACATCCATCCACCACTCACACACAGCCATTTGTCCGGCATGCGGACGCTTGTACAAACCGATACTGTCATGTAGTCCGGAAGCAACGATTTCAATAGCCGGCAGGTTCTTCAGATAGGCCCGGTGCATCTCCGGGCTGACGTAGCCTATATGTTTTTTTATTTCCCAAATGCTCTCGCCTGTACCGCGCTTACGCCCAAACAGACTGATGTCGCAGGCGTAAGATTGAGGATTGTCTGCACACACCAGACTGAGTAAAGTGGATTTTCCCGCACCGTTCTCACCACTCAATGCCCACTTCTGCCCGCGCATCACCGTCCAGTCCAATTCCTTCAGAATCGTACGGTCATCATAACGGATGCTGACCTTGTTCAGACGAACCACTTCGTCTGAGGTAAAATTCGTATTTTCATACGGAAGGTCCATTATACGCTGCTGCAATTCACCGAAAGAAGCGGCATCTGCCTCAACACGAATAGCATCCCGTTCACGAAAAGTCCGCAAATAGGCGGCACGTTCCATTTTCTCTCCCACCACCCCATTTTCAACGGGAACCACATGAGTGATAAAAGACGGCACATCGTCCAACATAGAAAGAACCAGCACGATTTGCAGGGAAGCAAGTTGGGCCAGCTTTTCCAAAACATTAAACAACAACTCGCGGGTTGCAGCATCCAACCCGATGAAAGGATTGTCCATGATGAGAATACGCGGAGCTGTGAGCAACGTCTTCGTCAACTGAAACTTACGAAGTTCGCCGCTGGAAAGGAGAATAATTTTCTTGTCGAGCATCGGTTCGATACGGAAAAGTCCGAATAGCTGTTGCCTGAGGGCTTCATCCTTCACCTCGCCCAATAATTCGCGCACCAGCGGGGCATCTTCCTGATCGTGAGCGTTCCAACGTTGCTGATAGTAGTAATTGGCATCGGCTGAACCGTAGGTGTCGCGAAAGGCGATGTACTTAATGTTGTCGTAAGCGGTTTGCGTAGCGGAAGGGCGGAAATCATAAGTCAGCACGCCATCACGCAAAGGGTATTTGCCCGTAAGCAAGTCTACCAGCAGGCTTTTTCCGGCTCCGTTAGGGCCTACAATAGCGATGTGTTCTCCGTCGAGAAAGTCGAGCGTGACAGGGTTTGATAAACGGACAAGCGGGTTGCGGGCTACGCCTCCCGCTATATGTAAGGTGTGTTGTTGCATCCTGACGATGGGTTGGGTTTTAAACGGGGCAAAGATAAACAGTTTTTTTATTAACCGAAGCGGGATTGTAAACTTTTTATTTTGTCTTCTTCGGATGTGGCGACTTCCGTACGGATGAACAAACTATAAGCAGATTTTCCACACGAAGTACAGCGTCAGTTTATCCCCATTAAACTACCGGTTTATTAGGAATAAACTCCAAGTTTATCCCTAATAAACTTGGAGTTTAAACTAAGCAAACAAAAATATACTCTGAAGAAACAGTCAGGTATGCGCTGAAGAAAGAATCAGCGTACACTGAAGCAACAATCAGTACGCCCTAAAGAAGAGCCATATCTCCTGAAGGGAATTTTATCTGTCCAGATGTAAGAAATGAAAGTTAGGGGTATATTCCGTTCTCCGGCTTCCTTATTTATAAAAAATCAGCGCCGACTGTGCCGGAACAAATACTTCCGGTCCGTATATCGTCCCCAAGCCCTGCTCACTGATGAACCCGTCTTTGCAGACTACCGTATATCTGCCTTCGGGCACCGGCACTTTGGCTATCTCTTTACGTGAGTTCAATATCACATAAATATCTCCCCACGCGTCTCCACCTGCATTTTCCTTCAAGTGATAGGCCACCACGTTGCTGCCCTCAACCGGCAGGAACTCCAGATGTCTGCGAACCAAGTCGGCATCTCCCAAGCGGAAAGCCGGATGGTTCTTACGCAACTGAATCAATCCTTTATAATAAGCGAACACATCGGCATGTTCCATTTTACGCCTCCAGTCGATAGCATTGATAGAGTCAGGGCTTTGGTAGCTGTTATGTATCCCCTTCTTATCGCGCATCACTTCCTCGCCGGCATAAATAAAGGGGACGCCCTGCGAAGTGAACACCGCCGTCTGCGCCAGCTTGTCCAACCGGGCCAGTTCTTCGGGAGTAATACCGGGAAGACTGGCTTTCAGCCTGTCCACCAAACACATATCATCGTGACAAGACACATAGCTGATCATCTGCGTGGGTTGTTCCGCCCAAGGAGCCTTGCTGTAATTCACCTGTCCGTTGTCAACTTGCGGATGCTTGATAGCGCCGACAATACCGAATTTAATGCTTTCTTCCCCTCCCGGCAGTCCGGCAAGGAATGCTCCCTGATGATTATCGTTGAACGGGCCGCGCAATGCGTCGCGCATCTCGTCGGAGAACGCGGCAATACCCGGCATCTTATAAGTATTGGCCTTCATTGCCAGTGAGTCCTGTGGCAACTGAGGAGCCGACGCTGCCCAGCCCTCTCCATAAATAAAGATAGTAGGATCGGCCGCCGTTGCCGCCTTGCGTATCTCATTCATAGTTTCAATGTCATGAATGCCCATTAGGTCGAAGCGGAAACCGTCGATATGGTACTCATTTATCCAATGCAAGACAGACTCTATCATATATTTACGCATCATAGGACGGTCACTTGCCGTTTCATTGCCGCAAGCAGAAGCATCCGCAAAACCGCCGTCCGGCTTCTGGCGATAGAAATATCCGGGAACAGTACGCTCAAAATTACTCTCAGAGGTGTTGAAAGTATGATTATACACCACATCCAGCACAACGCGAATGCCTGCTTTATGCAAAGCCTGCACCATTTGTTTGAATTCGCGGATACGCACATCCGGTTTGTAAGGATCGGTAGAGTACGACCCGTCGGGCACATTATAATTCTGTGGATCGTAGCCCCAGTTGTATTTATTCTCGTCCAACTTGGTTTCGTCCACTGAGGCATAGTCATAGGAGGGCAAGATATGTACGTGTGTCACTCCCAGTTCCTTCAAGTGGTCGATACCGGTTGCCAGTTTATCGGGACTGACCGTTCCCGTTTCCGTCATGGCAAGGAACTTACCTTTATTTTTAATGCCCGACGACGGATCTACCGAAAAATCACGATGATGCACCTCATAGATAATCACATCCGCAGGCGACGCCAATGGCGGACGCTGATCCTCTTCCCAGCCTTCCGGATCGGTTTCACGCATATCGATAATGGCGGCACGCTTTCCGTTCACACCTACTGCATGCGCATTGATGCCCGGTGTATCACCCAGCCACTTACCGTCGATTTTCACATTGAAAGTATAGAACTTGCCTTTCAAGTCCTGCTCTACCTTAGCCGTCCACGTACCGTTTTCAGCCGGCGACATGGCCACTGTTTCATAAGCATGCCCGCCGTCTCCCGCATCGTATAGCATCAGGCGCACTTCGTCCGCCGTAGGCGACCAAAGCGTAAACTGCGTGGCGTCCGGACTATATTTCATTTCCGTCAGGCTGCCCGTACGGACAGGATAAAGCTCATAGGAGGTGTATTCTTTCTTCGAGGGGGCGCAACTGACAACTGTTGTCGCAGCTACTCCGATAATGACAAGATCGTTTAGTTTCATGGCAGTATTTCTAAGTATTAAAGTACAAAATATTAAGGTGAGGTTATCGTTTCACTTTACCGGGATTCTTGGCCACAAAGTCCTTCCAACTGTGGTAACCTTTCTCTGCTGCAGGACGCCCCATTTGAAGAAAATGACAGTAAGCGGCGGCAAGTCCGTCGGTGGCATCCAGAAATACCGGCATTTCTTCTTTTGGAAAATGAAGCATGCGTTGCAGCATATCCGCCACTTGTTCTTTGGATGCCTGACCGTTTCCTGTTATCGCCATTTTTATCTTCAACGGAGCATACTCTGTTATCGGAATGTCACGACTCAAAGCCGCAGCCATAGCTACTCCCTGAGCGCGTCCCAACTTCAACATCGATTGCACATTCTTGCCAAAAAAAGGCGCTTCAATAGCAAGTTCATCCGGCAGGTAACTTTCAATGATACTCAACACCCTTTCGTGGATATGGCGAAGTTTCAGATAGTGGTCACCGAACTTACGAAGGTCTATGATGCCCATAGCAATCATCTCAGGCTTTACTCCCGCCACACGCAGCACTCCATACCCCATAATAGTGGTACCGGGGTCAATGCCCAAAATGATTTTTTCCTTTACCGGCTGTATCACACTATCACCTCCATCAACGTCGGAAAACCGATTACTTTATCATTAAAGATTCTCAGTAATTCCTCATTCAGCTTTACGCCCTGCTCCTGATGCCAGTGATGCAGTTTGGCAGAATTCTCAACTTCAAACTGTACAGAGTAACAGATACTTCCTTCCTCAATATGACTCAGTATGCGTGCTATGCGCGGGGCATACAGCGTACCATGTTTTTCTACTTCGGGAAGGTAAAACTCCTGCATCCAGGCAAGGAAGAATTTTTCCTGTCCTTCTTCCACGTGATAGGTCGTATTATATATCAACATAATTTCTTTTTTCATTTTGTTTCGCAAACATAGCAATTATTTCAGAATAATGCATTATATTTGCACCATCAAAATGCGGAGGGTTCCGCAAACGTTAGCAACGGGGCGTTAGCTCATCTGGCTAGAGCGCGACACTGGCAGTGTCGAGGTGATGAGTTCGAGTCTCATACGCTCCACTCCAAAGCATCACAGATGTTTATAATGACACAACAATGTTTTAATAATCAAGGCATTACTTGAAATTAAAACATCGTTGTGTTTCTTTTTATATCTTTATGAGTCTAAAAAATAGTACATAAATTTGCAACGATGTACCAAGTAACGTCTAATTATGTACTAAAATGAATATTAAAAGACGAATTTACTTTTATTTGCAGAAAGTGTATAACAGTGTCAGCACAGAAAACCAGATACGTATACGCGTTCGTTGGTCTAACAATATACTGCAGTTCAACGTAGGCTATAACATTTCACCCGAAAAATGGGATGCCAAAACCGGCCGGTGCAAAAAGAACACAACTAATATAAATGGAGATACCGCTTTTGAGATAAACAAGGAAATTTCAAGATTAGAGGCTCTCACTGATGATTTGTTTAAGCCATTTGAAGTGTCCGGGTATGAGCCTTCACTTAAAGAGTATAAAAACCAACTTCAATATCGCCAATGGAAAGAGCACTGGATGTTTGCAATCAGTTATATACAGCCGGCGAGAAGAAAGAAGTAATACCGCCCTTCTTGAACGTACTGCCATGTTATCTGTTACTTCCGGTTTTGAACATAACCAACTTCTCTTTGGTTGTAAATCCATCATATTGACAGTTCTCTGAAAATAAGGAATATTGAAAGCTGGAGATTCATAAAAAAAACTCCGGTTCTTTATTTTTATGCCCATTTTGGAAGGTCAACCAAATTGAAACGGCACACAATTTTGCGTGCCTCTCATTTTATTGCCAATGTCCCTATCGTCTTTCCAAAATCTTGAAAAAAAGAAAGAAGCCTCTGTGTTGATGACGATGCGGAGTTTTATACTATCTGCACCCATATTGCCCCGAATAATTGATATAGCCGAAGTATGGCTTATAGCGCTTGTGCCTAAAAAATTACATTCATGTTCGGTATCGCGCAACGAACCTACTCTTCACCGAAATATCCCATTTTGTGAGGAAACCGATAATAGGGGGAAACGTGGGAAAATTTTCCAAGTAAGAGAATTCAAATGACCAAACATTTCCCAGTCTATATTGTTATAACCGCAAAAGTATATCTGTTTGATTATAACAGTCCTTTTAAAACGATTAATAAACAGCAAAAACCTTGACGTATGAAAAAGTTTATACTAATGACAATGACTGCAACCCTTATGGCAGGTTGCAGTACCGATGAAGAGAATGAATGTACTTCTCCTCCAAACGAATACCCCGTTGAAATCATGGCAAGTGCAGGTGTCTCAGGTATCCAGACAAGAAGCCCGATCAACACCGGCCAATCTGTCACTGCCGGTTTCATAGCTTCTGCAAGCGGTGGAGACTATAGCACCAACTTGTGGACCGCGGCCGGCACCTTTACCGCTTCGACCACAACCTCCGCCACCTTTTCACTCACCCCCGCGCAATACTACCCCGCTGACGGCAGTACAGTCCATATCAAGGGATACTACCCCCAAGGAACGCTATCCGGCAACACTGTCACATTCTCGGAAACAGACGGTTCCAATGACGTGATGATTTCAGGCGAAGCCAGCGGGAACAAAACAACAGGCGGAGCACTGGCTTTCACTTTCAACCATCTGCTGACCCAGTTGCAATTCACCTTTAAGGCAGGTACAGGATTTCCCGCTACCGGAAAAACCGTAACCAGTATTACCCTCAAAAACCAGCAGACTCCCGCCTCGCTTAATATCAACGACGGTACCGTCTCTTACAATCCGGCAGGTGCCGGCATCACTTTCACCGGTTCGTATGCCATCAGTGCTGACCCCGGTACTACAGCCACGATCTATCCGATGGTAAAAAGCGGCGCCACGAATGTGGTGATGGACATCGTTGCGGGTGGAGTGACCTATCCTAACGTAACGGTAAACTTAAATACGGAAACAGGAAAGGCCCACAATATCATACTGACTTTTACCCCCAAAGGTATTATAGTCTCCGCGATCGTCACGCCATGGGTTACCGGAGGAACGGGGTCGTCTGTTGTGCAGTAATTCATCCTATAATACACATTCCGACAGTGAAGTTCTCCACCCGAATACTCATAGTAATAATGCCGCTGTTATCCGTAAGTTGCGGCAGTGATATGGAGGAAGTATCTTTCAACAGTGAAGGGTACCCCTCCCCAATCCACCTTGCCATTATAGAAGCCCCCACACACACAAGGTCCATCGTCAACAGTATCAACGATATCAGTGTCGGTTCTTTGGGAATCTATGAAGTGGCGGAAAGTGGAACTTCCGGTACATTTCCCTGGACAACTTCCCCTTTATTGAACAATGTAGCTCCTGCCGGTATAAGTGGAAATGAACTCACTTTCTCGCCTCCATTATACTATCCGGCAGGAGGGCATAAAGTCATCTTTTACGGTTATTATCCACGTACCACAGCTACGAACGGAACCAGCTACATCACCCCTCCCGGAAACGGGACAGCTCCCACTTTCAATTTCACCCTTACAGGACAGGAGGACATCATGCATGGTGCCAGCGTTGCCGGTGGAAGCTATTCTCCCGGAACGGCCATACCGATTACCTTCAAGCACAAGCTGACACAAATACAGCTTAATGTCTCGGCTCTGGGTACCCTGCTTTCAAGTATCAAAATTCTAAATGTGAGAAATACCGGCTCTATGAATTTGGAAACAGGTACGGTTACCTACGGCAACAATACGGTGGACATCACACTTGACAAAGCCGGTCTGACAACCACCGCTCCAGTGATGGTACCAGCCGATGTCGCCGTTTATCTGGTGGAAGTTGCTTTCATTGGACAGCTGCTTCCCCGCAAATATCTAATAAAACCTGCATCAGGAAAATTTCTTGAGGGAATAATCTATACGATAACACTGTGAAAATATTTTCGGTATTCCGGATATTTTCATTCGGTATTGCATCAATTACCCAATTATTAACAGTAAACAATAAGAGTACATAGCTCAAGTTGCATAATGTCAACATCCTTCAACAAGTAACATTCCTTTGCTGTTTGGATAAGGGCTGAGATTTTCATTCTGGCCTGGTGAAGTTATGCGAACTGTATAAAACAGAGTATTCAATCTTACAGGTTAAAATCCTGAAATCCAGCCGGCCGAAATAATCTTGTACACAATGTTCACTCAGCTTCGCTACGTAATATGAAATCCTGAATAATACTCCCAGAAACCATATATTACTCCAGGAATGGTGCTTAAAAAGAATGAATAAAAAGAAAGATTTCGCCCCTGTCAAAAGGGGCAAAGGTCATTTCTTTTGTAAGAGCCATGGCAAACTTGAATCTATGATTCATGATACACTATGCTGCCAATATAACCTTATATAAATAAGGTGTGACAAACACTTCCCAAAAGAATACAAGAAAAAACTTCATAATCGACCTGACCAGCCTATGAAATAAAATATTATCTTTGCGGACATTTTAGTATTCATCTTAATCATAATCTAATACTATGTATAAAATTTTTAGAGGCTTTCCATTGGTGGAGGCTTATCAAGATTTAAAAAAAGCCAAACGGTTGGCAGAGAACCAAGCTGTAGCCCGATGTATAAAGCTGGTTATAGCAATCACCATATCCCTTACCCTATGGTTGCTTCCAACTGAAGCATTTGGCATAAGTAATCTGACTATTATTGAACAGAGGCTGATTTCCATTTTCATTTTTGCCACACTGATGTGGGTTTTCGAAGCTGTCCCCGCATGGACCACGTCAGTCTTGATTGTAGTACTGCTCCTACTTACCGTTTCAGACAGCAGTTTGTGGCTGTTTGTACAAGGAATTCCGACAGAAGAGCTGGGACAAACGGTAAAATATAAATCCATCATGCATTGTTTTGCCGATCCCATTATCATGCTGTTCATAGGTGGGTTTATACTCGCTATTGCTGCGACTAAGAGCAATTTGGATGTATTACTGGCTCGTGTCATGCTGAAACCTTTCGGAACCCAGTCCCGTTATGTACTGCTGGGATTTATTCTTGTCACAGCGGTATTTTCAATGTTCCTCAGCAATACAGCTACAGCCGCCATGATGCTTACTTTCCTAACTCCTGTATTAAAGGTGCTTCCGGCAGACGGAAAGGGGAAAACAGGGTTGGCTATGGCAATTCCGGTTGCGGCCAATATAGGAGGGATGGGAACTCCCATAGGTACGCCACCCAATGCCATCGCTTTGAAATATCTGAATGATCCGGAAGGGTTGAACCTGAATATCGGTTTTGGGGAGTGGATGGGATTTATGCTGCCCTATACAATGATTGTGCTGTTCATTACCTGGTTCATCCTACTGAAACTATTCCCTTTCAAACAGAAAAGCATTGAGCTGCAAATTGAAGGTGAAGCGAAGAGAGATTGGCGGTCAATTGTAGTATATATCACTTTTGCAATCACAGTACTGTTATGGATGTTTGACAAGTTTACAGGAGTAAACTCGAATGTAGTGGCCATGATTCCGGTAGCTGTATTCTGCATAACAGGAGTCATCACCAAAAGAGATCTGGAAGAAATCAGCTGGAGTGTTCTATGGATGGTTGCCGGTGGATTCGCATTGGGAGTAGCTTTACAGGAAACCGGACTAGCCAAACATATGATCGAATCCATTCCGTTCAATACATGGCCACCCGTATTGATGATTATCGGCTCCGGACTGATTTGTTATACAATGGCAAACTTTATTTCACATACGGCTACTGCCGCACTGCTTGTTCCAATTCTGGCCATAGCCGGTAGCAGCATGCGTGAAAATCTGTCCGCATTAGGCGGTGTAGAGACATTACTGATAGGTGTGGCAATAGGCTCGTCACTGGCTATGATATTACCCATCAGTACCCCTCCCAACGCATTGGCACATGCTACGGGCATGATACAGCAGAAAGACATGGAAAAGGTAGGAATAATCATGGGAATTGTCGGACTGATACTGGGATACACAATGCTGATTATACTCGGATCACACAAAATGTTATAAAAACTCTCTACAATTAAAGGGCTGTCATAAAGACAGCCCTTTAATTGTAGTTTATCCAGTAATACAAACGCACGCTAAATACGACATTCTAGTTTTCCATGTTTGGCAAACAAATTAATCAGATTCTCCACTGATATACATCATCCGAAAGACACAGATACTATACCGGAGAAAAAGTTATAGCATTATTCTCTTTCATCATTTAGGCAGCAGGGCGTACAATACCGTCTTCTTCGCAACGTTTCTGCATGTGCTTGATACGCTTTTGTGTCTCCGGATGCGAGGAAAACATCTTTTGAATGTAACTTTGTTTACTGCCGGAATCGCCTTCAAGGTTCATTAGCTTTTCAAAAGACATGACGATACCCCACGGATTCCTTCCTTGTGCTACAAGAAAGTCATATCCACAGTCATCCGCCTCATTCTCTTGTTGCTGTGAGAACTTTGCATTCATAAGCGATTGTCCCAAAGAACCAAGTTGAGATTCGGTAAGGGCTGCCACCTTACCGCTGGTAGATGCCACCACATCTTTGAGGGCCCCTGTGAGAAGTTCGTTTTTGAAAGCGTTTTTAGAATGACGTTTGAGTACATGCCCGATTTCGTGACCGATAATGCCAAGCAACTCATCATCATTCATGATATCCATAAGTGAAGAAAATACACGTACACTTCCGTCAGGACACGCAAAAGCATTGATATCAGTTACATGATATACTTTGAAATTCAAAGGAATACCATCGGCATCAGTAATACCTTCAGTAAGTTTCCTGAGGCGCTGCACGTAAGGATTATCTTCGGGCAACACAGGATTATGTTCATCCATCCAGTCCACAGACTCCTTAACGTACTCAGCCATCTGTTCATCCGTAAGAGTAAACGCTTTTACGGCTTTTGCTGCTCCACCTATAGCTTTCTTTATGTTGAACTGTGCATAGGTCGGGGTGACAATGATAAAAAATATCATTACCACGAAAATTTTAAAAACCACTTTTTTCATATAATTTATAATTTTATATTTTTGCTATTGCAAAAGTAGCAAATTATAAGAATTTGAATATAATCATGAAAATAAAAAAAAGCCGACGTAATATTTTTATCATTACGCTCATCATTCTCCTTATATGTCTAGCCACAGGAGCTTATTCACTATCGCAATATACACTTATCCACCCCATTACGCCAATAATGTGCTTTTCTGTATTGTCCCTGCTTTCAGGTATTTTCTTTTATAAAGCAAAAATATGGATATGGATAACAGGCTCAGCGCAATTTCTCCCGAACGCCCTATGTCACTTTTTCTGTACATGTATCATCAGCTTGTCGTTGTTTTACATTTGCAATTACACTTTCGCCAACGATGAAGAAGGAAGTATAAGAAAGACTATTGTAGAGGAGAAATATAAAAAAGTGCATCACAAGTCACGTCGCATAGGGAGAAATCGTTATACACAAGGAGAAGCATACAATGTGTATTATATGAAAGTAAAGTTAGGCAATGAACATATAAAAGAACTTCAAATAGAACAGAAAAGATATGCACAGCTACACGAAGGAGATACTGTGCCGCTATTCGTATCCAAAGGGCTATTCAACATTTTTGTAATAAAATACAACCATATATCGAAATATACCAATGAAAGCAGTTACAGAAATCAATTCAAAAAACAGCATTAACCGCGTAACAAAAGGTGCATATTTGGATGCGCCATGCTTTGGCCTTGTGAAATTTAGAAGACGAACGGACACCCCCTTGACGAAACATTAGTATACATGATTATTTATCTATTTAATGGTATTTTAATCAACATTTTATAATTTTGCGGTACATATCGAATTATATATGAAAACGCTTTTGAATACCGAACGGATTTTACTTCTTGTTATTTTCCTTATTAGTGGTACTGTAAGTAAGGGGCATGTTTATAAGTATATAGGCTTGGAAGATGGTCTAAACAATCAGAAAATATATCATATCCAGAAAGACCAGCGAGGATATATGTGGTTTCTGACCCAAGAAGGAGTAGACCGTTATGATGGAAAACATATTAAACACTACAATTTTTCAGATGACAGTATGAAACTGGATTCGAGAATTGCCTTGAATTGGCTCTATATGGACACTGGAAATGTATTATGGATAATCGGTCAAAAAGGTCGTATTTTCAAATATGATTCGCAGCATGATAAATTTAAACTAGTTTACGCACATCCGGAACTGATCAGAAATAAGTCGCAAGCATTCCTGAACCATGCATATTTGGATAAGAATGATAGAATCTGGCTATGCTGTAAAGATAGCATTACATGGTATGATATTCATACCGGAACGACTCTACATATACCGACGCCGGTCAACGGTGAAATAACCACCATTGAACAGACAGACGACAACCATTTCTTTATCGGTACAGGAAGCGGGCTGTTTCGCGTCCGGGCAGAAAAGACTGCGCTAAAGCAGGTGGCTGACGAAGCTGTGAAAAGTATTGATACACCAGTACATGAACTCTATTATCATGCCATTTCAAAACAACTATTTATAGGGAACTATAAAGAAGGAATACTTGTATATGATATGGGGAAAACAGGAAAAGTCATCCCCTGCCAATCACCCAATAATGTAGAGGTAAACCAAATCGT